>JAEAME010000174.1_pt1 | contig 84836 bp, 76 predicted proteins | sample 8958731 | NCBI WGS metagenome assembly JAEAME01 (sample SAMN16933194, study PRJNA681113) | bioreactor sludge metagenome | isolation source: anerobic bioreactor sludge (Control) | place: India:Bengaluru | collected 2018-10-24
CCACGACCTGCTGATTACAAATCAGCTGCTCTGACCAACTGAGCTACATCGGCATAATCATCCCCTTCATTTTGGAGCGGCAAAGTTAAACGATTTCTACAAACTACCAAAAAAAAACAGCAACTAAAAAGATCCCGCAAGGGTTTCAATGGTCCTTGCAATGCTTTCTGTATCATACCCGCATTCGTGGTAAAGCTGTTTGGTCTTGCCTTGCTGGATGAAACGGTCGGGAATACCCAGACCGGTTACCTTGCAGATACTGTCTTTCCGGGAGGCCGTAAAAACAGAAACGGTACTGTAAAGGCCTCCTGTCAGACAGCCGTCTTCCAGGGTGATGACGTTCCTGTAATTACGTGACACATATTCCAGAACTTCTTCATCTGCCGGTTTCAGGAACCGCATATCGTAATGTTGTACCGAAATGCCTTTTTCAGCAGCTTTGGCAACCGCTGCGGCTCCCATGATGCCTGCTGCGCCAAGGCTTAGCAGTGCCAGATCCTTTCCTTCGCTCAAAAGACGCGCCCGGCCCGGTTCTATGTATTGAAAAGGCCTTCTCCAGTCCCTGATTCCGGCTCCGTTTCCCCTGGGATAGCGTATGCTTGTGGTTTTGTACCTGCTGTCCTGTGCCGAGTAAAGCATATTGCGCAGATCCACTTCGTCCATGGGGGCGGCCACCATCATATTGGGAATACAATTGAAATAAGCCAGATCAAAAGCCCCGTGATGCGTAGCCCCGTCTTCCCCTACAAGGCCGCCCCTGTCCAGGCAGAAAACCACTTTAAGGTTCTGAATGGCTACGTCGTGGATCACCGAATCGTAAGCCCGTTGCATGAAGGTGGAATAAATATTGCAATAGGGAAGGAATCCGGCCGCAGCCAATCCGGCAGAAAAAGTAACCGCGTGTTGTTCCGCTATGCCCACATCAAAGCACCTTTCAGGCATTTCCTCCATCATAATGTTCAGGGAGCATCCGCTGGGCATGGCAGGAGTAATGCCAACAATGGCGGGATTGGCCCGGGCCAGTTCAAGGAGGGTGTGACCAAAAACATCCTGGAAGCGGATCTTTTTGGGGGTGTCGGGTTCTTCGTCTGTGATCCGCAGACCGGTTTGGGCATCGAACAGTCCTGGAGCATGCCAGGTGGACTGGTCCTTTTCTGCCGGGGCGAACCCCTTTCCCTTAATGGTCAGAATGTGCAGCAGCCGGGGACCTTTGAGGTTTTTCAGTCTTCTTAACGTATTGACGAGCTGTACCACGTCATGTCCGTCCACAGGCCCGAAGTAACGTATTCCCAGGGGCTGGAACAAGGTGCTGTTCTTGACAAAAAGACGTTTTCCCGCCTTAACCGTGCTCTGGACGGCATCCCTCAGGGCTCCCGATCCCAGGGCCATCCATGTTTTCAGTTTCAGTTTGTTGTAGTGGGCAGAGGTGGTGATCTTAAGAAGTGAATTGTGCAGTCCTCCCACATTGGGTTCTATGGACATCTTGTTGTCGTTCAGGATCACCAGCATATCGGCATTGCTTCCCCCGGCATTGTTGAGCCCTTCGTATGCCAGGCCGGCCGTCATGGACCCGTCCCCGATTACGGCAACCACTTTCTCGTTGGTTTTGCGCATGGCTGCAGCCATAGCATAGCCCAGTGCCGCGGATATGGAGGTGGAAGAGTGCCCTGTACCGAAAGCATCGTAAGGACTTTCTTCCATTTTTGGGAATCCGCTCAAACCATTATAACAGCGATTCTTTAAAAAAGCTTTCCGGCGTCCTGTCAGGATCTTGTGGGCATATGCCTGGTGTCCCACATCCCAGACGATCTTGTCTTCAGGGGTATGGTACACGTAATGAAGGGCCACGGTCAGTTCCACGGTTCCCAGGCTGGCTCCCAGGTGCCCGGGATTTTTCGAACAGCTTTCGGTGATGTATTTTCTCAGTTCCTCACAAAGAGCGGGAAGCTTCTCGGGCCGTAATTTTTTAAGGTCATCAGGCGTATTGATGGTTTCGAGGATGTTTTCCATAAGATTCAGTCTCTGATTATGGTCTGATCCCTGTCCGGTCCAAGTGATATGATGCTCACGGGAACCCCCACCGCATCTTCAATATACCTGACATATGTCATGAACTCGTAAGGCAGTTCCTCCTCCCTTCGTATCAGGGAAAGGTTTTTGTTCCATCCCCTGAAATCCTTGTACACGGGATGTATGCCGGCATCTGTGTCAAATGGAAAACGATCGGACTCAAGATTGCCGGACACATAGGAAGTAGCGACCTTGACGGTTTCAAATCCGTCCAGCACATCGGCTTTCATCATGATAAGATCTGTTACGCCGTTCAGGATCACTGCGTATTTCAATGCAACCAGATCGAGCCATCCCGTGCGTCGGGGTCTTCCTGTGGTGGCTCCGAATTCTTTTCCTTTTTCCCTGAGCAATTCCCCTTCACTGTCAAAAAGCTCGGTGGGGAACGGGCCGCTTCCCACCCTTGTGCAGTAAGCCTTGAAGATCCCGTAGACCTTCCCGACTTTTGAGGGAGGGAATCCAAGCCCTGTGCATGCCCCGGCACAGGTGGTGGAAGACGATGTCACATAGGGATACGAGCCAAAATCAATATCGAGCAGGGCGCCCTGCGCGCCTTCTGCCAGGATGCGCTTGTTCTCTTTCAGGCATTGGTGAATATAATATTCGGCATCAATGAGCCTGTACTGTCTTATATAATCTATTGCCTCCATCCAGCGGGCTTCTCCTTCCTCCGGATCGTAGGTGTAATCGAATTGTTGCAAAAATGAAATATGCTTGGATTTCAATGCATTGAAACGTTCCGGAAACCCGGGGGCAAGGATGTCCCCAACCCGGATCCCGTTCCGGCCGGTTTTGTCCATATACGTGGGGCCGATGCCTTTGAGCGTGGATCCGATTTTAAGTGAACCCTTGGCATGTTCACTGGCAGCGTCAATAATACGGTGTGTGGGGAGGATCAGATGTGCCCTCTTGGAGATCATCAACCCTTCCTTGACAGGAATCCCGAGGGATTCGATTGACTGGCATTCCTCCCTGAATATAACCGGATCAATGACGACTCCATTCCCGATTATATTAACAGTGCCTTTTCGAAAAATGCCCGAGGGGACGGAATGGAGGACAAAGGATGTGTTTTCAAAGTGAAGGGAGTGACCGGCGTTGGGTCCCCCCTGGAAACGGGCGATGACGGGATATCGTTGTGCCAGATAATCTACGATCTTGCCTTTTCCCTCATCACCCCACTGAAGTCCGAGAACAACGTCTACATTCATAATAGGACAAAAGTACGACAAATTTTGCAGACTTGACTTATTATTCTATCTTAGATTTTCTTTTTCGCAAATCTGGAACATAATCTAATACCTGTATATGAACAAAGTTACTAAACTACTGAAGGACAGAGCTTTTGTGCGATGGAGCATGCTGATCCTTCTGGCATCCATGATGTTTTTCGCCTACATGTTCGTAGACGTGCTTTCTCCCCTTAAAAGTATGCTGGAAACAACCCGGGGATGGACTTCAGAGCATTTTGGAACGGTCACCGGGGCAGAATATTTTCTTAATGTTTTTGCCTTGTTCCTGATATTCGCCGGAATAATTCTGGACAAGATGGGGGTCCGTTTCACAGCCATTCTCTCTGCGCTGGTCATGCTTGTGGGTGCCGCAATAAAATACTATGCTCTTACCGATGCCTTTGCCGGTTCCGGACTGGAAGCCTGGCTTGCTTCTTGGTGGGTCTCCCTGCCCCCATCGGCAAAGCTGGCCTCACTCGGTTTCATGATTTTCGGCTGCGGTGTCGAAATGGCCGGGGTTACTGTATCGAAAGGAATAGTCAAGTGGTTTAAGGGAAAGGAACTGGCTTTGGCCATGGGTTTCGAAATGGCCATTGCACGTCTGGGCGTGTTTGCCGTTTTCAGGATGTCCCCACGCGTTGCCGAGAGCATGGGCAATGTGAGCGCGCCGGTCATGGTAAGTATGATATTGCTGATTATAGGACTGTTGGCCTTTTCTGTATACTTTTTCTTTGACAGGAAACTGGAAAGGCAATTAGGCGAATCGGGAGAAGAGCCCGAAGAGGAATTCAAGGTCAGGGATCTGGGAAAACTTTTCACGAGCAAAGCTTTTTTGATCGTTTCCGGTTTGTGTGTCCTTTATTATTCAGCCATTTTCCCTTTCCAGAAATTTGCCGCAAACATGCTGGAATGCAGATTACAGATATCTGCCACAGATGCCAGTGATATTTTCTCATGGTTCCCGATTGGGGCCATGTTTTTAACCCCGTTTTTAGGCGCTTTTCTTGATACCAGGGGTAAAGGTGCCAGCATGCTGATCATTGGAGCGGTACTGATGTGCCTGTGTCATCTTACTTTTGCTCTCGTGCCCGAGGCATATTTTACGCGGGGAGTTGCCTATACGGCTATTATAATATTAGGTATAAGTTTTTCACTCGTTCCTGCCGCACTCTGGCCGTCTGTTCCCAAGTTGGTGGAAAACAGGTATTTAGGCTCTGCCTACTCGGTAATCTTCTGGATCCAGAATATGGGACTGTGGGCATTCCCCCTCCTGATAGGCGTGGTACTGGACCGGACAAATCAGGGCGTAACCAATCCCCTCGAGTATGATTATACCGTTCCCATGCTCATTTTTGCATCCCTTGGCGTACTGGCTTTTTTCCTTGGCATCTGGCTCAGGAATGAAGATCGCACCAGGGGGTACGGACTGGAATTGCCAAACATAAACAAGATAAAATAATCCTATGAACAAAGTCATTCCATTGCTCAAGAATTCCAGGTGGGCCCGCTGGGCAGTCCTGCTGTGCCTGTCGCTTGTCATGTTCGCATCGTACTTTTTTGACGATCAGTTTACCACCATCAGTCATATCTTCAAAAACCCCGAGATACTTGATCTGTCCTGGACATCAGGAGACTACGGGATGTACGGGGGGGCGTATTCCCTGCTGTGCGTATGGGGCGGACTGATCATATGCGGTATGCTGCTGGACAAGTGGGGCGTCCGGGTTACCGGGACCTTGTTTGTGTTGCTGATGGTGGGAGGTGCAGCCATGGTGATGTACGGCATTTCGGAATCATTTCACAACAGCGGAATGTACCAGGTTGTGGCCCGGGCGTTTGACAAACCTTCACTGGCCCTGGCCTATGCCGGATGTGCCGTCTTTGGACTGGGCAGTGAAATTGCCGGGGTGGGGGTAACACGCTCCATCGCCAAATGGTTCCGGGGAAAAGAAATGGCCCTTGCCATGGGATTGCAGTTATCCCTGGCCCGGCTGGGAACGGCAACAGCCCTGATCATCGTTCCCAGGATCGTAAGTCTGAACGACACCTATATTCCCTTTTCCGAGACAAGCAAACCGGCTCTGGTCGGGTTCATACTTCTTATGTGCGGACTGATCGTCTGGGCCGTATTCCTGGCGTTTGACAAAAAACTGGACAACCAGACGGCCGAAGAAGCGTTAAGAAATGCAGAACCCGTGAAAAAAGAGGACAAATTCAAATTTTCAGATATTTTCAAGGTTTTGGGAAACAGGCACTTCATTCTGATATCTTTGTTATGTGTGTTCTTCTATGCCTGTATCATTTCTTTCAGGCGTTTTGCCACATCCATCATCATTCCCCGCTTTGATATTGAGAGTGACATCGCATCGCTGATGGTGTCGCTGATCCCTTTTACCACCATGATATTTACCCCGATCTTCGGGTCCCTGGTCGATATCAGGGGAAAGGCTACCCGCTGGATGATCCTGGGATCGTTCCTGGTGCTCATCTCCCACCTGATCATTGGTTTTGCACCTGGTATACCTGTATTCGGCTACCTGGGCATAGCCATTCTTGGGATAGGCTACTCCCTCGTACCGGCGGCCATGTGGCCTTCGGTCCCCAAGGTCATTCCCGACAAAAACCTGGGAACTGCCTATTCTCTGATATACTGGATACAGAATATGGGAATGCTTCTGGTCCCCATCGTTGTGGGTCAGATCATTGAAAGGAATATTGACGACGAAATTCGCGCTGCAGTTCAGGCAGAATACCTGTTCATAGGTCTGGCACTTGTGGCTATTGCCGTGTCATTTATCCTGAGCCGTTCTTCCGACAGGCACCCTCACCTGCAGCTGGATGTCCCCAACAAGGTGAAGAAGGCGGCCAAATAATCAGAAGGGCAGATCGTCCAGGTCGTTCTGGTCCTGATCCCCGCTGTTACCGGCAGAAGGAGAAGGCTCCTGCCAGGCCGGCTGCCCGCCGTTCCTGGCGGAACCCTGCTGCGCAGCAGCACCTCCGGCACTGTCGTTCCTTCTTCCCAGCAATTGCATGGTATCGGCAACGATCTCGGTGGTGTACCTTTTCTGGCCGGACTGGTCTTCCCAGCTGCGGGAACGGATCTTTCCCTCAATATAGATCTGCGATCCTTTGCGTACAAAGCGTTCTGCAATATCGGCAAGGCCCCGCCATAATACCACGTTGTGCCATTCCGTCTGTTCCTGTTGTTCCCCGTTCTTGTCTTTATACCTTTCCGAAGTGGCCAGTACCAGGTTGGCTACGGCCGTTCCGCTTTCCAGGTGACGGATCTCGGGATCCTTTCCCACATTTCCGATTAACATTACTTTATTCAACATAGTATAAGCATAGTTTGAGATTTCCAGGTAAAGGTACGATCTTTTTTACAAACCAAGCAGCCTGCGCATGGCCGGACGGTCCGGGTCGAGTCCGGTAAGAATACGGAATCCTGCTGCTGCCTGGTGAAACAGCCAGCAGTATCCGTCCACGTACCGGGCTCCCGTTTTTTCGGCGACCCTCCGGAGTGGTTTCAGGGTGTAGGATGCGTCCAGCACGGTATGTACACTCGTGAGAGCCATACTGCCGGCCGTGCCGGGATCCCACGGGACGGTGTTGACTACAAGGGTACATTGCTGAAGCAGAGAAGGGATCCCGGACAGAGGGAGCACCCCCTCCCGAACGGTTCTGTTGGCCATAAAAACCTTTGCTCCTTCAAGTTGCAGTCCCCAGGCGGCGGCCCTTCCGGCTCCGCCGGCACCAATCACCAGGGCATTCTTTCCAGCCATACCGGTCCCTGATTCCCGGAAACTTTGTATTACCCCGTAAACATCTGTATTGTAGGCCGTCCAGGTATCTTTTTCGCGTACCAGAAGATTGGCTGCCCTGATCTGTGACACAGGGGAATGCAGGACATGAGCCAAATCAAGTACACTGGTCTTGAAAGGCATGGTCACATTGATCCCCTGAATGCCGTTCTCCAGGACACGTTTCCATGCCGCAGCAATATCGGGCACTTCCATGAATGTATAGGTGCCTTCAGGGATCCCGGCATAGGCAGCCCTGAACAGTGAGGGGCTCATGCTTTCCCTGACAGGATTCCCGATAATGGCAAAAGGCCCCATAACTCAGAGTTTAAATATTGCGTTGCCTGACAGCCTCAAAGCACAGTACGGCCGTCGCAACGGACACGTTCAGAGAATCAATGATGCCTCTCATGGGTATTTTGACTTCCTGGTCTGCACGTTCCCTCCAGAAAGCACTGAGCCCTTTGTCTTCCGTGCCCATTGCAAAAGCGGTGGGTAAACGGTAATCGCACTGATGGTACCAGGCTTCTGCCTGGCATGTCGCCGCTACCACACGGATGCCGTGATCCTGCAGCCATTGATATGCCTGTGCCGAGGTGCAGGTAATGGTGGGGACACTGAACAGACATCCCAGGGATGCCCGTATGGTGTTGGGATTGTACAGATCGGTCAAAGGGTCACACACCATCACCGCGTCTGCCCGGCAGGCATCGGCAGTACGCAGGACCGCTCCCAGGTTCCCCGGTTTCTCTACCGATTCCAGTACGATGACCAGTGCAGAGGAAGCAACAGAAAGGTCCCCGGGCTGGAGGAACCGCTCGTGCATTATCGCCAGAACGCCTTCCGTTGTCCCCCTGTAAGCTATTTTCCGGTACAGGTCCGGATCGATAGCTTCCACCACCGGAGCCCGGTTTTTAAACAGGGTGGTTTTCTCACTGTTTTGCAGAATGGGTTCACACAGGAAAAGACTGTGCATGGAATAACCGCTTTGAATAGCGATCTCCAGTTCCCTTACCCCTTCAATGACAAACAGTTTTTCATCCCGCCGGGTACGTGATTTTTCCATCAGAAGGCGGAGCTGCCTGATCCTGGGATTATGGGCCGAGGAGATCATCTTATTCCGGTCGCATTTGCGGGAAGAACAGCACGTCCTGTATGCTGGACGAATTGGTCATCAGCATGCAGAGGCGGTCCACCCCGATGCCCATCCCCGAGGTGGGAGGCATCCCGAATTCCAGGGCCCTGATGAAGTCCATGTCTATGAACATGGCTTCTTCATCTCCTTTTTCCTTTAATTTCAACTGATCCCGGAATCGTTCCAGCTGATCCAGAGGATCGTTCAGCTCGGAGTAGGCGTTGGCCAGTTCCTTCCCGTTTACAAAGAGCTCAAAACGTTCCGTCAGACCGGGGTCGTTCCGGTGCTTTTTTGTAAGGGGCGAAGTGGCCTTGGGATAATCTGTAATGAAGGTAGGCTGGATAAGGTGTTTTTCACAATACTCGCCGAAAAGGGCATCTATCAGCTTCCCCTTTCCCATGGATGGCGTTACCGGGACTCCCAGATCCCTGCAGGTTTTGCGTAACTGATCTTCATCCATATCAGAAACTACCACTCCGGCATATTCCCTGATGGCATCGAGCATGGTAAGACGGCGGAATGGCCTTTTCCAGTCGATCACCTTGTCGCCCATCGGGACTTTGGTGGTACCGTGAAGTTCCAGGGCTACTTTTTCCACAAGTTTTTCTGTGAAATCCATCATCCAGAAATAGTCCTTGTAGGCCACATAGATCTCCAGTACGGTAAATTCAGGATTGTGCGTGCGGTCCATCCCCTCATTCCTGAAGTCCCTGGAAAATTCATATACGCCGGGGAATCCTCCGACAATGAGTTTTTTGAGGTAGAGTTCATTGGCGATCCTCAGGTAAAGGGGAATATCCAGGGCATTGTGATGGGTGACAAAGGGACGTGCGTTCGCACCTCCCGGGATCGGCTGCAGGATGGGTGTTTCCACTTCCAGGTATCCGTGGCTGTTGAAAAATTCCCGCATCACGTGTACCATCTTCGTCCTTCGTACAAAGGTGTCACGTACATGGGGGTTAACGATAAGGTCCACATAGCGCATTCTGTAGCGTTGTTCGGGATCTGTGAAAGCATCATACAGCTGTCCTTCTTTTTCCTTGACAACAGGCAGTACCCGCAGGGACTTGCTAAGCAGCACCAGCTCTTTTGCGTGGACCGATATTTCTCCGGTTTTGGTGATAAAAGCGAATCCCCTGATGCCTACAATGTCCCCTATGTCAAGTAATTTTTTAAATACGGTGTTGTACAGTGTCTTGTCCTCTCCGGGACAGATATCGTCTCTTTTCACGTAAATCTGTATGCGGCCGGTATGGTCCTGAATGACCATAAAGGATGCGGCCCCCATGATCCTGCGGCTCATGATCCTGCCGGCCAGAGTCACCTGCTGAAAGTTTTCCTTTTGGGGATCATACCCCCCGAGGATATCTGACGCTGCAGTATCTACCGGATATGCGGCTGCAGGGAAGGGGTCAATTCCCAACTTTTCCAGTTCTTTCAATGCGTCGCGGCGGATCTGTTCCTGTTCACTGATATGCTGATTCTCCATGTTTTTCAGATTTGCTAACCTGCAAAAGTAAGAAATTTTTTACACGGGTAAAGATATATTTATACCTTTGTGGGATTATTATGGCATTGGACAAAAGATGGATCGTAAAAGAGCCGGGAAACCCGGCACTGGTAAGACAACTGGCTTCTGAACTCGGAGTGGATCAGGCCCTTGCCAATCTGTTGGTACAACGGAATATAAAAACTTTTGCCCAGGCAAAATCCTTTTTTCGTCCTCAGCTTGAAGACCTTCACGATCCGTTTCTGATGAAAGACATGGACAAGGCCGTCAAGCGTCTTGACAGGGCGATTCGCGAGAGTGAAAAAATACTTGTTTACGGAGATTACGATGTGGACGGCACTACTGCCGTTGCACTGGTGTATTCGTTCCTTCGGAAGGAAACTCCCATGGTCTCGTATTATATCCCGGACCGTTACACGGAAGGTTACGGCATTTCCCGCATTGGGATAGATGCCGCAGCGGATGAGGGGTGTACGCTTATCATAGCACTCGATTGCGGTATCAAGGCCAAAGACAAGGTGGAGTATGCCAAACAAAGAGGGATAGATTTCATCATATGCGATCATCACCTGCCTGCCGACGAATTGCCTCAGGCCGTTGCCGTACTGGACCCCAAAAGGAACGATTGCCACTATCCTTTCGACGAGCTGAGCGGTTGCGGCGTGGGTTTCAAGCTCATGCAGGCATTCTGTATCCGCAGGAACATCCCCCTCCAGGAACTCTATCCGTTTCTGGATCTGCTGGTTGTAAGCATTGCCTCGGATTTGGTCTCTATCACCGGCGAAAACCGGATCCTGGCACACTACGGATTGAAACAGCTAAACGATTCTCCGCGTATGGGACTCTTGTCCATAATCAAGCTGGCAGGTCTGGAGAAACACCAGATCACGGTGGACGACATTGTTTTTAAGATCGGACCCAGGATCAATGCCGCAGGCCGTATGGAATCCGGAAAAATGGCCGTAGACCTGCTCATCTCACGCACAGATGACGATGCTTCGCAGATAGGACATACCATTAATGACCACAACGACGATAGAAAGAATATTGACAGGAAGATTACCCAGGAGGCCCTGGCCATGGTCAGGGATATGCCCGGTCTGGAAAACAAGAAATCGACCGTGGTGTACAATCCCAAATGGCATAAGGGTGTGGTCGGCATTGTGGCTTCCCGGCTGGTTGAAAATTATTACCGCCCCACCATTGTTCTGACTAAGTCCAACGGGTTTATCACCGGTTCGGCCAGAAGCATCCCCGGTTTCGACCTGTATGAAGCCATAGAGAGCTGCAGTGACCTGCTGGAAAATTTCGGAGGTCATATGTACGCAGCCGGTCTTACCATGAGCGAAGAGCATTACCAGGAATTTTGCCATCGGTTCGAGTCCATTGTGGCCGAAAAAGTTACCGATGATATGCTGACCCCCCTGGTGAATATAGATACGTACCTGGATTTTAATCAGATCACTCCCAAATTTTTCCGTTTACTCAAACAATTCCAGCCTTTCGGGCCTGGCAACCTTTCTCCCGTGTTTGTCACCGAAAACGTCTATGACAATGGAAACGGACGTCTTGTGGGGTCGGACTCGGGACATCTGAAACTGGAACTGATACAGGAGGATGAACCTTACCGTCCCATTTCCGCGATAGCGTTCAACCAGAGCGAACATTTCGAACACATGCACAACGGGAATCCGGTCGATATCTGTTATTCCGTGGCCGAAAACTATTACAGGGGGATCGCCAATATTCAGTTGCGCATCAAGGATATCAGAAAAAGGGACGTTGTTTTTTAGGGGACCCTTTGCTCATCGGCTTTCTCATACCATTTTCTTCTTGATCCGTAAAGAACCACGGGATCGTTATCCTTTAAAAGCGGCCATTTTTCAGGATGGAGGGCAATACGCTCCAGGATCGTCTCCAGCGGGGTGTCAATAAAAACAACGTGTCCGTATGATTTCATAAGATCCAGGTTGCCGTGAAAACATGGCGTTCCGCCACCGCAGGCCACTATCTGGGACGGTTTCCCGTCTTCCATCCATTTTTCAACAACTTGTCTGAGCAGTCTGCTTTCAATGTTCCTGAATGCCTTTTCTCCCTTTTCGGCAAGCAATTGCCAGGCGGGCTTCCCGGTGTTTTCTTCTATTACCTTGTCCAGATCGGTAAAACGCGCACCTGCCTTCCCGGCATCCTGCTCTCCCAGGGTACTTTTTCCGCAGGCCATAAAACCAATATAAAAAACAAGTCCCGTAGTCATAGATTAGAGAAGTTTCATCTGAAAAGCATCTTCGTCAGTGAAATCGAAAGACGACTCTTTCCCCGTCGCCGGGGGAGGGGGAGTCTCTCCGGCCAGTACCGGGCCTTCCAGTTCAAACCCGGGATTGTCATCCATCCCGTTATCCCCGGATTCTTCAGGGACCGGTCTTGATTGGATGAAGTCGATCTTTTCAACCTGGAAAGTGGTGATCCGTTTCCCTTTTGCCCGGAAACTTTTGTCAGATATGAAGCTGGCTACATCAATTTCCTGGGGGGGTCTTTTGGCGTGCTTCCCGCCAAAGGTGATCCTGATGACCGGTAAGGGATCCTGCGTAATACCGACCAGGCTGGACCCTTTCCCGTCCCCGATGAACGACTGGATAAGATTTTCTGATGATTCAAAGCGGAACCGTTTCAGGTAATAGGTCTCTGTGTCCCCGTCAAAGTATACGGCACTGAAGATCTTGTCAGGATCCATTTTCTCAATGAGCAGGATCTCTTCCTGATAACGGTTGCTTAAATCGAAATTTGTAGTACTGAAAGTTCCGTTGCGGTTCACGGCGAGGAGGCAGTCATCAGAGAGGAATTCCCCAAGGAATGCTCCCCGTCCGTCACTGTTAAGACGTTGAATATCCTTGTCGAACCAGATCTTTTGACCTCCCATCGTGGCCACGCCTTTATCCTTGAGCATGATCTTCTGGACCGGGTACTTGCTGAGGATATTCCCGCGGCTGCTCCTGCCTTTAATGGCAAGGTCCAGGAATGAAAATTCAAAGATCAGTTTTTTCAGTTTAGGCCTTGCCTTCAGGAAAATCTTTATGGTCTCGGCTTCACCGTTGGGGTTGGCTGAAAACCACAATAGTTGCGAACCGGCTTTTCCCTGTGTCAGATCGTATTCTTTGTCGCGCGTGATGCTGTTTACCTGGAACCGTTTCACAAAGACCTTTCCGTTCTTGCCGTCACGGTATGCCGCATTGTAGACGGTACGGGAATCGCGTTTGCTGAAAATGCCGGCATAGATGATGTCCTTTCCCACGTAAACTTTCTCGGCCACTTTTCTTATGGAATACGTCCCGTCTTTCAGGAATACGATGATCTCGTCAAGGCTGGAACAATCGCAAACGTACTCTGCCTTGTCATCCTTCTTCATATCGGTGCCTGCAAAACCCGATTCCCTGTTGATGTAAAGCTTGCAATTGGCAATGATTACCTTGGACGCTTCAATGGTTTCGAATCCGGTGATCTCTGTTTTTCTTGGAAAGCGGCCGCCGTATTTTTTCTTTAATCCCTCAAAGTAGTCTATGGTATATGCGGTAAGGTGTTCCAGATGGTATTGCGCTTTCTCGATTTCCTGATCCAGCGACCGAATGTGTTCCTCTGCTTTTTTGATGTCAAAACGCGATATTTTCCTGACAGGTTTTTCTACCAGTTTCAGAATATCGGCATACAAGACCGGCTGGCGCAGACGGTCCTGGTAGCGATGCATTTCTGATTCCACGTCCTTCAACTGCTTTTCCCATGTTGAAGCGTCATTTTCCAGGATACGGAAAACCTTTTCCTCAAAGAATATTTTTTCCAGGGAAGAAAAGTGCCAGTCTTCCGCAAGTTCCGTCAGGCGAATCTCAAGTTCGGCCTTCAGCAGGTTGCGGGTTCTGTCGGTGCTGTACCTGAGCATGTCTTCCACGCTAAGCACGAACGGTTTTCCGTCCATGATCACACAGGCATCCGGCGAGACAGACACTTCACATTTGGTGAAAGCGTACAGGGCATCTATTGTCTTGTCGGGAGAGACATCATTGGCCAGGTGGATCAGGATCTCCACTTCTTCGGCTGTATTGTCGTCAATTTTGCGGATCTTGATCTTGCCTTTGTCGTTGGCTGCAATGACAGAGCGTATCAGACTTTCGGTGGTCTGACCGTAGGGGATCTCTTTAACAGCCAGCGTTTTCTTATCTAATTTGATGATCCGTGCCCGGACCTTGACACGACTGACCTTGCTGCCTATGCCTCCGTTGTAATGGGTACAGTCAATCAGGCCTCCTGTAAGGAAATCCGGATACAGGACGAACGGCTCTTCTTTCAGGTGAGCGATCGAGGCATCTATCAGTTCGTTGAAATTGTGCGGGAGGATCTTCGTGGCCAGACCCACGGCGATGCCTTCGGCACCCTGGGCCAGTAAGAGAGGAAATTTCACAGGCAATGCCTCGGGCTCCTGGTTTCTGCCGTCGTAAGAAGAGATCCATACGGTCGTCTTGGGATTGAAGACCACGTCCAGGGCAAATTTACTCAGTCGAGCCTCTATGTACCGCGGGGCTGCCGCAGAATCGCCGGTAAGGGTATTGCCCCAGTTCCCCTGTGTGTCCACCAGCAGATCTTTCTGCCCCAGCTGTACCAGGGCATCTCCTATGGAAGCATCCCCGTGAGGGTGGAACTGCATGGTATGTCCGATAATGTTGGCCACCTTGTTGTAACGCCCGTCTTCCATCCGTTTCATGGAATGCAGGATCCGGCGCTGTACGGGTTTCAGACCGTCTGTGATATGCGGGACGGCTCGCTCCAGGATCACATACGAGGAATACTCCAGGAACCAGTCCTTGAACATACCGGTCAGCCTGTATTTCTTGTCTCCTTCTTCGCTGAGGATGTGCAGATACCTCAGTTGTTCTTCACTCATCATGACTTAGTCTCCCACCATCCTTAAATTGTTGACAATGAATTCCCTCCTTTGGGGAGAATTGTCTCCCATATAGAACCTCAGCAGTTCGGGGAGCCTGTCTTCCTTGTCCAGCCGCACTTTGTCCAGCCGGATGTTCTCTCCTATGAAATTCTTGAATTCGTCGGGAGAGATCTCGCCCAGACCCTTGAAACGTGTGATCTCGGGATTCGGGCCCAGTTCCCTGATGGCCTTCTCGCGTTCATGATCGGAATAGCAGTATTGCGTTTCTTTTTTATTTCTGACCCTGAACAGGGGTGTCTGCAGGATGTAGATGTGACCGTGCCGGACCAGTTCAGGGAAAAATTGCAGGAAGAAACTCAACAGCAACATCCTGATATGCATTCCGTCAGGATCAGCATCGGTAGCTATGATGATCTTGTTGTAGCGCAGATCGTCCAGGTCTTCTTCAATATTGAGCGCAGCCTGCAGCAGGTTGAACTCGTCGTTGGTATATACGACCTGCTTCTTCATCCCGTAGGTGTTCTCGGGTTTTCCCCTCAGGCTGAATACTGCCTGAATATTGGGATCCCTGCTCTTGGTAATGGATCCGCTGGCCGAATCCCCCTCGGTGATGAACAGCATGGTCTGCTCTGCCCGTTCATGCTTGTCGGTGAAATGGATCCGGCAGTCGCGCAGTTTCCGGTTGTGAAGGCTGATCTTTTTGGCATTTTCCTTAGCCTTTTTGCGTACCATGCCGACAGCCTTGCGTTCTTTTTCGTTTTCAATGATCTTGCGAAGCAATATATCTGCCGTCTCGGGATTCCTGTGCAGGTAATTGTCCAGTTGTTCCTTAACGAAATCGCTTATGAAACTTCTGAGAGTAGGGCCTCCCGGGCCCATTTCCCTGGAATCGAGGATCGTTTTTGTCTGATTCGCAAATTTGGGTTCAATAAGCCTTATGCTGATGGCCCCGACTATGGATTGCCGGATGTCGGAAGGTTCGAAATCCTTTTTGAAAAATTCCTTAATGGTCCTCGCCACTGCTTCTCTGAAAACGGACAAATGGGTTCCTCCCTGTGAAGTGTTCTGTCCGTTGGCAAAGGACATGATACTTTCTCCCGTGTCGTTGGAATGGGTGATCACCATTTCTATGTCCGGCCCTGTAAGGTGTATGGGGGGATACAGCGTTTCTTCCGCCATACTTTCGTTTACCAGGTCCAGAAGTCCGTTTCGGGAGATGAACTCTTCGTCGTTCAGCTGCATTTTCAGCCCCTTGTTCAGATAGGCGTAATGCTTCATCATTTCCTGAACAAATTCCAGGTGTATGGAATAATTGGGAAAGAGTTCAGGATCCGGGGTGAAGCGTACCAGGGTCCCGTCCTTTTCTCCGGATTCGGCTTCGCCGTCTTCCACCAGGACCCCTTTGGAGAACTTGCCGTAGCGGCTTTTTCCGTCACGGAAGGATTCAATGTAGAACATGGTGGAAGTGGCATTAACCGCTTTCAATCCCACGCCGTTCAAACCTACTGCCTTCTGAAAGGATTTGTTGTCGTATTTTGCCCCGGTGTTCATTTTGTTCGCGGCGTCTATCACTTTTCCGAAAGGAATGCCCCGCCCGTAATCCCGTACCGATATGACCTGATCCAGGATGGTTACGCTGATAACCTTCCCGTGTCCCATGGCATATTCGTCAACCGAGTTGTCAATGACTTCCTTGATCAGGACATAGAGCCCGTCATCGGGAGTGCTTCCGTCACCTGACTTTCCTATGTACATACCCGGTCTGAGCCGGATATGCTGATTCCATTCAAGTGTCTGGAAATTTGCTTCTGTATAGGGTGCTGCTGGATTGGACATACGGGGCACAAAGATAAAAAAAACTGGTATAAGTAGTCTAATTAATCATTACATTTGCCGCTGGTTCAAAGAACATAAAAAGATATCATGTCAGATCTGAAGGGTTGTATATTACAGATAATAGGGCCGGTAGTGGACGTGGTTTTTACTGCGTCCAAGTCCCGCAAGATTCAGTTGCCGTCTATCCGTTACGCACTGGAAGTCATCCGCGCTGACGGAAAGACCATTGTTTTGGAAGTACAGCAGCACATTGGGGACAACACGGTACGTACCGTTGCCATGGATTCTACAGACGGCCTGTCGAGGGGAATGGAGGTTGTGTCTACCGGCGGTCCCATAACCATGCCGGTCGGAGAACAGGTCAAGGGCCGTCTGATGAATGTGATTGGAGAGACAATTGACGGGTTGAATCCGTTGGAAAAGAAGACTGCTTCATCTCCCATTCACAAGACTCCGCCGCGTTTTGAGGACCTGACCACTTCCAGTGAAGTGCTTTTCACCGGGATCAAGGTGATCGACCTGCTGGAACCATATCTAAAAGGAGGAAAGATAGGCCTTTTTGGGGGAGCAGGAGTGGGCAAGACCGTGATCATTATGGAACTGATCAACAACATTGCCAAAAAACATCACGGCTACTCAGTCTTTGCAGGAGTGGGGGAACGTACACGCGAAGGAAACGACCTGTTGAGGGAAATGATACAGTCCGGTGTGATCCGTTACGGGGACGCTTTCCTGAAAAGCATGGAACAAGGAGAATGGGACCTTTCAAAAGTAGATTACAGTGAACTTGGCAAATCGCAGGCCACCCTTGTGTTCGGCCAGATGAACGAACCTCCCGGAGCCCGTGCTTCAGTGGCTCTGAGCGGGCTGACCATTGCCGAGGCCATTCGTGATCAGGACAGTGAGGTAAAAGACATTCTGTTGTTCATTGACAATATTTTCCGCTTTACCCAGGCAGGCTCGGAAGTGTCGGCCCTGTTGGGCAGGATGCCTTCTGCTGTAGGATATCAGCCTACCCTGGCGACCGAAATGGGTGTCATGCAGGAGAGAATAGCTTCTACCCGGAACGGATCCATTACCTCTGTCCAGGCCGTATATGTTCCTGCAGACGACCTGACCGATCCGGCACCGGCAACCACTTTTTCCCACCTGGATGCCACAACGGTCCTTTCCAGAAAAATCACGGAAATGGGCATCTACCCTGCTGTAGACCCGCTGGATTCCACTTCACGTATTCTGGATCCTGCCGTTGTTGGAGAAGCGCATTACAATACTGCTCAGAAAGTGAAACAGATACTCCAACGTAATAAAGAATTGCAGGACATCATTTCCATACTGGGAATGGAGGAACTTTCCCGGGAAGACAGGCTGACTGTTAGCCGCGCACGTAAGGTACAACGCTTTCTTTCACAGCCTTTTACCGTTGCACAGCAATTTACCGGAGTCCCGGGGGTCATGGTGTCCATAGAAGATTGTATCAAAGGCTTTAACATGATCATGGATGGAGAGGTGGACCACCTCCCCGAAAATGCATTCCTTAATGTGGGGACTATTGAAGATGCCATCGAAAAGAGCAAACGAATCATGCAGCAATGATGAAAGCACCGGTATATCTGCAGATAATATCACCTGAAAAGATCCTTTTCCAGGGGAATGTATGCCTTGCCAGGTTCCCGGGAACAGCCTCCTCATTCGTGGTCATGAAAAACCATGCCCCCATCATGTCGCTGCTCAGCAAAGGAGTCATTTCCTATGAAGGAGAATACGGAGAGGGCAGGATCCCTGTTAGCAGCGGATTCGTACAGGTACGCAACAATAAGGTATACGCCTGCATCATTCAGAAAGAAGACTGACCCGCGATAAATAAAGCAGTTATGATAAAAAAAATGCTTACGGTACATACAATTGTGCTCCTTTCTGTCGGGATCGTATGGGGCCTGATCATGTATCTTTTTATGCCTCAATGGTGGTTCCCTTCCTACCCGGTAATCCCTGCAACGTTTTACCTGGTGGGAATACTCGAGATATGGCTTATGAAAAAGAGCAAGACACAGAAGGCAAGAATGCTTAACAGCATGCTTATTCAAAGGATTGTCCGCTGGGGGATTGTGCTGGTGGTTTTGGCCCTGCTGATTGGGGTGGCGCATCCTCCGAAAGCTTCCTTTATCATTAGTTTCATGGGAATGTTCATGGTGTACAGTTTCATGTCCATCTGGTTTTTACTGGCCGATACAAAACATAACAGGGAAAAGTGACAGCCACAGGTACCATAAAATCACTTTTTGTAGCAGCCTTTTTAACGGGCTGTTTGTTCCCAGTCACGGCTCTGGCAAAGAAAGAAAGACCTCCCCTGAATGTTAAGGAAGTGATCATGGGCCACCTGGAAGACAGTTACCAATGGCATTTGTTTACAGCAGGGGACAGACACATTGGCATTCCCCTGCCTGTGATCGTGAGGAGCCGGGAGCGGGGATGGTTCGTTTTCATGTCATCAAAACTGAAAGAGCAGGAGCATTACAGGGGATTCTATTACGCCGACACGGGGCGTTTGAAGGGCAAAATAGTGGAAAATGACACTGCCGGACAGCAGGTAAGGCCCTTTGACATTTCCATTACAAAGAATGTCCTTGCTTTGTTCTTCTCGTGTGGTATTCTCATATTTCTGGTGCTTCGCCTGTCAGGGCGGTACAGGAAACTTGAGCTCGAGGGCAACCCCGACGCCGTTCCCGCCGGAATCCCGGGGATCATGGAATGGTTTATCATGAGTATTCACGACGGGGTGATAAAAAAATGTGTGGGGAAGGATTATCAGAGATATGCCCCTTATTTGCTCACGGCTTTTTTCTTTATATTCCTGAACAACGTGCTGGGCCTGGTTCCCATTTTTCCTGCCGGGGCAAACCTTACCGGTAACATTGCCATCACCATGGGACTGGCTTTCTTCACCATGTTTGCAGTGAATATTTTCGGGAACCGGGAATACTGGAAAGAGATCCTGTGGCCCGATGTCCCGGTGTTCATGAAAGTTCCCGTTCCCATCATGCAGATTATTGAGTTCTTTGGGATCCTGACAAAACCCCTTGCCCTGACGATCCGTCTGTTTGCCAATATTTTTGCCGGACACATTATCATTCTGGCATTGACATCACTTGTTTTCCTGACCGTCGCCATGGGGCCTGCGGTCAATGCTTCGATGAGTGCCGCCTCGGTTCTGTTTTCTGTGTTCATGATGGCTCTGGAACTGTTGGTCGCATACATACAGGCGTATGTTTTCACCATGCTTTCGTCGATATTCATAGGGTTGTCAAGACAAGAACCGCATAAACATAAAACGGCCTGTGCCGTACAAGATCAATCAATTCATTAAATTATACCATTATGTTACTATTCACTGTATTGCAAGCTGCTGTCGCAAGTATGGAAATTGCCAAATTAGGGGCTGTACTGGCTGCGGCTATTGTGGTCATTGGCGCTTCCTTAGGGATTAGCAAGATAGGAAGCTCTGCCATGGAGGCCATTGCGCGTCAGCCCGAGGCGGCTGACGGAATAAGAATGGCAATGATCATCATAGGTGCGCTGGTGGAGGGGGTTTCCCTGTTCGCCATCATCGTGTGCCTGCTGGTGGCTTTGTAATCTTTGCATGCCATGGACCTTTTGATGCCTGATTCCGGGTTGTTGTTCTGGATGCTGCTTTCTTTCGGTATCCTGTTCCTGATCCTTGCCCGTTACGGCTGGCCTGTGATCACGGGAGCGGTCGAGCGCCGCAATGAACGGATTGCCAAAGCTCTTTCCGATGCGGCGGCGGCCAGGCAATTGCTGGCGACCTTGAAGCAGCAGGAAGAAAAAATATTGCAACAGTCCCGGGATGAACAGACTAAAATGATCGAACAGACGGCGGCTATGCGAAAAGAGCTCCTGGAGCAGGCCAGGGAAGCTGCCCGTGAAGAAAGCCGCCTGGCACTGGAGCATGCCAGGACCCAGATAGAGAAGGAAAGGGAGATCGCTTTCCAGGAGGTACGTTCCTATGTGGCCTCACTTTCACTGGAAGTGGCCGAGAAGGTATTGCGTGAACAACTGGATTCAGACATCAGGCATCTGGAGCTGATCAACAGGATGGTGGATGAATCCTTAAAACCCAGGGCATAAGGTCATGAACACAGGATTGATCGCGGCCAGGTATGCCTCTGCTTTGATCATGTATGCATCCGATCATCGTGCGGGTCATGACCTGTACCTGATGATGAAAAGGATATCCGGGTTTTTTACCCTTGAAGCGGAGCTTGAAAAGACATTCTGCAACAGGATGATCTCCCGTGAGAAAAGGAAAGAGCTGTTTCTGGACATGTTCCCAAATTATCCCCGGGAATCGCTACAGGTTCTTTCCGGTTTCCTGGATCTGCTGATCCAACAGAGGAGGGAACATATCATACGGTATGCATGTCTGCAATACATCCATCTGTACCGTAAGAAGCACGGGATTACGTATGGTGTGCTGACCACCGTTGTCCCGGTAGATGAAGGGACGGCTGACAGAATAAAAAAGCTCCTGGAACCGGTCCATCCCGAGAAGGTTGAACTGGAAATGAAACAAGATGCCCGTTTGCTGGGGGGTTTTTCCCTGAGGGTGGGAATGGACGTCTGGGATGCTTCCCTGGCTGCCCGTATGAGGAAAGTGAGAAAAGCCTATGGATTAACCGATAATAATCAGACTTAATATGTCAGATGTGATAAAACCCGCAGAAGTAGCCGAAATCCTGCGGATGCAGCTGGAAGGACTGGACAACCGTCCTGTATACGAAGAAAAGGGTGTTGTGCTTCAGGTAAGTGACGGGGTTGTCCGTGTTTACGGTCTGTACAACGCCGGCGCCAACGAGTTGCTGGAATTTGACAACGGCATCATGGCCATAGTCATGAACCTGGAAGAAGACAATGTGGGGGCTGTGCTGCTGGGACCAACAGACAAGGTCCGTGAAGGAGACATGGTCAGAAGAACCGGGACCATAGCCTCTGTTCCGGTAAGTGAAAAAATGCTGGGCAGGGTGATCGATCCTTTGGGAAACCCCCTGGACGGCAGAGGTGCCGTTACGGGCCCGGTCACCCCCATGCCCCTGGAACGGAAAGCTCCGGGAGTGATCTACCGTCAGCCTGTATCGGAACCCCTGCAGACAGGTATTAAATCCATAGATGCGATGATCCCCATCGGCAGAGGCCAGAGAGAACTGATCATAGGGGACAGGCAGACCGGAAAAACCGCCATTGCCCTGGATACAATCATCAACCAGCGCAACAATTATCTGTCCGGAGATCCTGTTTACTGCATTTATGTTGCCATAGGACAAAAAGGTTCAACGGTCGCATCCATTGTCAACACACTGGAAAAGTACGGGGCAATGGAATATACGGTAGTCATATCCGCCACTGCAGGAGATCCTGCCGCCATGCAGTATTTCGCACCTTTCTCGGGAGCTGCCATTGGAGAATATTTTCGTGATACGGGACGTCATGCGCTTGTGGTTTACGATGACCTTTCCAAACAGGCTGTATCGTACAGGGAGGTATCCCTGATCCTGCGCAGGCCATCGGGCAGGGAAGCATACCCGGGAGATGTGTTTTACCTGCACTCCCGCCTTTTGGAGCGGGCTGCCAGGATCATCGATCAGAACGAGGTGGCCGGTCAGATGAACGACATACCGGAATCGCTCCGCGGACGCGTGAAAGGAGGAGGGTCCCTGACGGCACTGCCGATCATTGAAACACAGGCAGGCGATGTCTCGGCCTATATCCCTACCAATGTGATTTCCATTACCGATGGACAGATTTTTCTGGACACCGACCTGTTCAACCAGGGATACCGGCCTGCAGTCAATGTGGGGATATCGGTTTCCCGTGTGGGAGGGAATGCACAGCTCAGGGCCATGAAACAGGTAGCCGGAACGCTGAAGATTGACCAGGCGCAGTACCGGGAACTGGAGTCGTTTTCACGTTTTGGAGGTGACATGGATCCCATGACTACCCGGATGTTGGACAAGGGCCAGAAGAATTCCCGGCTTCTGATCCAGAAACAATATGGTCCGCTGCCGGTCGGCAAACAGATAGCGTTGCTCTATTGCGGTGTTCACGGATTGCTTTCGAGGGTCTCCCTTGACAAGATTTCGGTGTTCGAGGAAAAATTCCTGCAGGTACTCGAGACCAGTTACCGTGACAAAGTGCTGGTGCCGCTGAACCGGGGGGAGATAGATCCGCAGATAGAATCCATTATCGAAAGTGTGGCAGAACAAATAGCAGGTTAATTCATGGCCTCCTTAAGAGAGATAAAACACAGGATCGCTTCCGTTAAAAGGACACAGAAGATCACCGAAGCCATGCAGCGGGTGTCTTCGGCCAAACTGCACAAGGCGCAGTCTGCCCTGGGAGACATGCTCCCCTATGAAGAACGGCTGCATTATATGCTCCTCACCTTTATTCATGAAGAGAGGTATTTGTATGAACACGGGTATCCCAGGGGCATGCATTCACTTCGTCAGACACCCTTTGCGATTGCACGCCCCATCCAAAACGTTGCCATCATATTTATGGCGTCGGATTCCGGACTTTGCGGATCCTACAATGCCAATATGGAGAAAAAGCTTCACGAAGTACTTCAGGAATACGCCCATCTCTCCCCGCAGAACATCACACTGTACCCTGTAGGCCATAAAATGCTGGAAGCTGCGCAAAAGACAGGATGTTCGGTTTGTGATCAGTTCACACATCTTATGGCAAAGCCCGATTATCAGTCCTGTGAAAGCCTTTCCCGCCGTTTGGGAATAGGATATATGAGAGGCAGGGTGGATAAGGCAGAACTGATCTTCTATCATTTCAAGAATATGGCCGTTCAGATCCTGCAGAGAGATACCTTTCTTCCTTTTCAGTCGGAGCTTGTAAAAAGTTCTAACCCTTCATTCGGGCGGGAACTGAAAGGGAAACAAGGGGTCATCATCCCACAGGAATATCCCATGGAAGAATTGAATCCCGAATATTTTGAGAACTATATCATTGAGCCATCGCGGCAGGAACTCATAGATTCGCTCTTGCCCAAAGTCCTTCGTTTCCAGATATACAGGGCTGTACTTGACGCCAACGCTTCTGAACATGCTGCCCGCACCATGGCCATGAAGGCGGCTTCTGAAAACGCTCAGGACCTGATACGTGAATTGTCCCTGCAATATAACAAAAGCCGCCAGCAGGCCATTACGTCAGAAATTCTTGATATTTTATCGGGATCTGTCAGATAAGGGATCAGGCTCCACGCATTTTCTGTTTGGTTTTAACCAGGTTTTCTTTCAGAATATCCACACCCGTAGCAATGGCTTCTTCAAAGGTCGGACAAGTTTTTTCCGCTATGAGATCATTCCCGGGGACCTTTACACGTATCGCAGCTTTCTTGTTGTCGTGTCCCGGAACCAGGGAGAGGGTCACTTCGACCCCTATGATGGCATCAAAGAATCTTTCCAGTTTTCCCACTTTTTCATCAATGAAATCCAGCAGTTTCCTGTCGGCATCAAATTTTACGGATTCAACTCTAATGTCCATAATTACCTCCATTTTATATTGTTATTAAATAGGCACCGGGGGGCATTCAGGCCCTTGGATGTGCCTTTTGATATGCTTTTTTCAATACTTCAAAAGAATTGTGTGTATATACCTGGGTGGCGGCCAGGGAAGTGTGCCCCAGCAGTTCCTTGATGCTGTTCAGGTCGGCCCCCCTGTTGAGCAGGTGGGTGGCCAGGGAATGACGCAGCACGTGCGGACTTTTTTTCCCGGTAAATCCGGGTTCGGCCGATAATTCCCTGTGTACCATTTTGCTGATCGTTGTCAAGGCAATGGGATCCCCGTTTTTCCTGCAAAACAACCACGGGGAAGGCACCTCTCTTTTTTCCATATATGACTGCAAATCCCGGACCAAACCATCGCTCAGGGGAACATCGCGTTCTTTGTTCCCTTTTCCTTTTACGCGCAGGAGGGAGCGGTCAAAATCCAGGTCCCCTGTCCTGATGCCGGCCAGTTCCGCACGGCGGATTCCCGTAGCGTAGAGAAGGTGGATCATCATTTGTACCTGGGAGGGGGCTGTTTCTTTTTTATCGATCATCCCGTTGATTTTCCCCTCCGGATAAAACTCGGGAATCCTGCGCCCTTTTTTGGGGCGGATAAGAAGTTTCAGGGGGTTGTCAGGAAGTGCTTCTTTTTTGACCAGGTAATTGCAAAAAGAACTCAGTGCGGAGAGCCGCTGGTAAACCGTTGCAGCGCTCAGTCCCTGCTCCAGAAGATGACCCGTATATAACCTGAGTCCGGTAAGGGTAACATCTTTCATGGGATTGTCTGATGAAGAGATGCCCATGAATTCACAGAAGTCTATAATTGCATGATCATAAATAACTTGCGTGCGAGTTGAGTAGCGTTTCTGTACCCTCAGGAAATCTATGAAATCATTTCTTCCCATCATACACAAATATACAAAAAAAAACGAGGATTACTCCTCGTTTATCTGTATGCGTTGTTTGTATACGGCTTTCTTTTTTTGATCCCTGCGGGTGACCGATGGTTTGGAGAAAGACTGACGGCTTCTGAGCTCGCGCACGATCCCTGTTTTTTCAAATTTACGTTTGAATTTCTTTAATGCACGTTCTATGTTTTCGCCTTCCTTGATAGGTACAATGATCATATTTACAGACACCTCCTTTTGTTACGGGGTGCAAAAGTAGATAAAAAAATGGGAAATCAAAGCGTAACCCGTATATTTGTGCCTGAATTTCCGTAAATTTCTGTCAGAATATGAAAATTGAGGGTATTCCTCCCCACATTCCGCCGGTAAGACCATTCGATACGGGCGTGAACCATGCCCCTGTCCGGAAAGACCTGCTTACCAAAGAAGAAAAGAAACTGGCCCTGGCCAACGCGCTGCGCTATTTCCCCCCGGCACAACATGAACTGCTGGCGCCGGAGTTTGCAAGGGAGCTCAGGGAATACGGACGCATATATATGTATCGGTACAGGCCCGCGGACCCCATTACGGCTGGCAGCATAGATGACTATCCCGCAAAATGCCGCCAGGCTGCAGCCATCATGCTCATGATCAATAATAATCTGGATGCTGCCGTGGCGCAGCATCCGCATGAACTGATCACATACGGAGGAAACGGTGCCGTTTTTCAGAACTGGGCACAATACCGCCTGTGTATGGAATACCTTTCAAAAATGACCGACGAGCAGACGCTTGTCCTGTATTCAGGCCATCCCGTGGGCCTGTTCCCCTCGTCAAAGGAAGCCCCCAGGGTGGTGGTAACCAATGGAATGGTCATTCCTAATTATTCATCCAGGGACCACTGGGAAAGATTCAATGCCCTGGGAGTATCGCAGTACGGTCAGATGACTGCAGGTTCTTTCATGTACATCGGACCCCAGGGGATTGTCCACGGGACAACCATCACTATTATGAATGCTGCCAGAAGACAGAAGCACGTGGGCAGGGGATCGCTTCTTTTTGTTTCCAGCGGACTGGGAGGTATGTCAGGTGCCCAGCCGAAAGCGGCCCGCATTGCCGGAGTCGTGGGAGTTGTGGCCGAGATCAATCCACGGGCAACCGCTAAAAGATATGAACAGGGATGGGTGGATGAAGTGTACGACAACCTGGAAACGTTGGCCGGCCGCATAAAAAAAGCCAAGGAAGGCGGAGAGGCCGTTTCCCTGGCCTATCAGGGAAATGTGGTTGACCTGTGGGAATACCTCGCGAAAACAGACATCCGGGTGGAACTGGGGTCCGATCAGACGAGTTTACACAATCCTTTCTCCGGCGGATATTACCCGGCAGGTTACACCATCGAGCAATCCGCCCGTATGATGGCCCGGGATCCCGCAGGTTTTGAAAAAGCAGTACAGGAAAGTCTGAAAAGACATGTAAAAGCGGTCAATACACTGGCGGACAGGGGTATGTATTTCTTTGATTACGGGAATGCATTCCTTCTGGAAGCGTCGCGTGCCGGAGCCGACATTTCCGATGATAAAGGGAATTTCCGCTATCCGTCTTATGTTCAGGATATCATGGGGCCGTTGTTCTTTGATTACGGGTTTGGCCCTTTCCGCTGGGTCTGCACTTCTTCCATGCCTGAAGATCTGCAGGAAACGGACAGGATCGCGGCACAGGTACTGGAAGCATTGTCCAGGCAGGCCCCAGACGATATTCGCGACCAGATGCTGGACAATTTACACTGGATCCGCCAGGCTCGGCAAAACAACCTGGTAGTAGGTTCGCAGGCCCGTATTCTGTATGCCGATGCCCGCGGGCGCATACAAATTGCCCTGGAACTAAACCGGGCTATCCGGGAAGGCCGGATCAAGGCTCCCATAGTGCTGGGCAGGGATCACCACGATGTCTCCGGGACAGATTCTCCGTTCAGGGAAACTTCCAATATTTACGATGGTTCCGCCTTTACTGCCGATATGGCCGTACATAACGTCATCGGCGATGCCTTCAGGGGAGCTACATGGGTTTCCCTGCACAACGGTGGCGGTGTGGGTTGGGGAGAAGTCATCAACGGCGGCTTCGGGCTGGTGATAGACGGTAGTGAAGATTCGGACAGACGCATCAGGAGCATGTTGTTCTGGGATGTCAATAACGGTATCGCCAGAAGGGCCTGGGCAAGGAATCCGGGAGCACTTTCGGCACTCAGTAGAGCCATGGAAGAAGAACCGCTTTTACAGATCACCGTGCCTTCGGTGGCCGATCCCTCTATCCTCGATGTTTTTGACTGATAATTCTAGAAAACTGACATATGACAGAAAAATTATTCACAGATTTTCCGCCGGTTTCCACACAACAGTGGGAGGAGCAGATCTTGAGGGATCTGAAAGGGGCAGATTATGAAAAAAAACTGGTGTGGAAAACACTGGACGGTTTTAAGGTCCGTCCCTATTACAGGCAGGAAGACCTGAAACACATCCCGTATCTGGATACGCTTCCGGGCGTGGAACCTTTTTTGAGAGGAACACGGGAGAACAACGACTGGCTTATAAGACAGAGTTTCCCGGTGGACGGGTCCCTGCGGGAAGTCAATGCGCGTGTACTGGCCGCGCTTGACAGGGGGGTGGAATCCATCGGATTTCGTCTGGACGCCCAACAGGACCTGACTCTCCCGGAAATGGAGGCCCTGCTTTCGGGTATTGTCCTGTCTGCTGTTGAAATTTCCTTCGAAGGCATATCCTCTGACAGCCCCGGGATACTGACAACATTCCTGGACTATGTGAGGTCCGCGGGAACCCCTCCTGAACAGGTCAGGGCCCGTTTTGCCTTCGATCCCCTGGGAGATGCCCTGTTGCACGACGGGTCTTTTTCCGGGAAGGAAGCCGAAGTATTGAAAGCACTGGTGGAAGCCTGCAGTCAGTATCCGCAAATACGTGTTATCGCAGTCTCGGGATATAAAATCCAGAATATGGGAGCGGGTATTGTTCAGGAACTTGCCTGCTCTATGGCCATGGGCTCCCATTACTATCACGTGCTGACGGACAAGGGGGTGCCTCCCGGGCTGGCGGCGCGTGCCATCCATTTTCACATGGGTATAGGATCTCATTATTTCCTGGAGATCGCCAAGTTCCGTGCAGCAAGGATCTTCTGGCACAGTATTGCGGAGGCCCCCATGAGCGTTCACGCCACCACCAGTTCCTGGAATCAGACTGCATACGATATGTACGTGAACCTGTTACGGGGAACGACAGAAGCCATGTCCGCAGCCGTTGCCGGGGTTGACTCCATGGAGGTCCTTCCTTTCGACAGGGTAGTGGCTGACGGGTCCGGGCACAGTTATCGCCTGGCCAGGAACATACAGATCATCCTCAAGGAAGAGGCCAGGTTTAACCAGGTCACCGACCCGGCGGCAGGTTCCTACTATGTTGAAAATCTTACACATTCTATTTTAAGCGAATCCCAAAAATTTGCCGGTCAGTTGCAACAGCAGGGAGGTGTCTCCACCTTGCAGGGCGCCGCCTGGATCCTGGAATCTGTCCGTCAGACACGGGAACGCCGGTTACAAAACCTGGCTACCCGTAAAGAGGTCCTGGTAGGCATAAACCAGTATCCCGATCAGGGGGCCAAAGCTCCTCAGGGATTCGATCCGCGAGGCGAAGCACCGGGAATGCGTGCTGCCGGGATTTTTGAGTCATTGCGTTTACGGACTGAAAATGCCCTGAATATCCCGTCTGTGTTCCTTCTGACTTTCGGGAACTTGTCCATGTGCAGGGCACGTGCGCAGTTTGCATCGAATTTTTTTGGAGTCGGGGGGTTCAGGATTATTGACAACAACCATTTTGCTACACCTGAAGAAGGCACACAGGCAGCGAACAGTTCCGGGGCGCGTATTGTGGTAGCCTGCTCTTCCGATGAGGAATATGAAACGGCAGTTCCCCTGATAGCGGCTTCCCTGAACAAAGGCGTAATATTGACTGTGGCCGGGGATCCTCCCTGTAAGGATATCCTGATCTCTCAGGGTACGGATCATTTCATCAGTCTTCGGAGCAACCTTCCGGAAACGCTCATTCAATACCAAAACGAACTGGGATTATGAAAGCATATTATACAGCAAAAGACATCGAGAACATGGAACACCTGCAGTACGCCGCAGGCATTCCGCCTTACCTCAGGGGACCCTACAGCACCATGTATGTGCAAAAACCGTGGACGATCAGACAGTATGCCGGATTTTCCACGGCAGAGGAATCAAATGCTTTTTACAGAAGAAACCTGGCAGCAGGACAGAAGGGCCTTTCTGTAGCCTTTGACCTGGCAACGCACCGCGGGTACGATGCTGACCATCCCCGCGTGGTGGGTGATGTGGGTAAGGCCGGTGTGAGCATTTGTTCGGTAGAGGATATGAAAGTGCTCTTTGACCGGATACCACTCAACCGCATGTCAGTGTCCATGACCATGAACGGGGCCGTATTGCCCGTTCTGGCTTTTTATATTGTAGCCGGGCAGGAACAGGGAGCAAAGACCGAGGAACTGACCGGGACCATCCAGAACGATATCCTCAAGGAATTCATGGTCCGGAACACATACATATATCCGCCGGAATTTTCCATGCGGATTATCGGAGACATTTTTGCCTACACGGCCGGCAAGATGCCCCGTTTCAACTCCATTTCCATATCGGGGTATCACATGCAGGAAGCCGGGGCGACCAGCGAGATAGAGATGGCCTATACCCTGGCCGATGGTCTGGAATACCTGCGGACAGGGGTAAAAGCCGGTATGGATATTGACGATTTCGCCCCCCGGATATCCTTTTTCTGGGCCATTGGAATGAACCATTTCAAAGAGATCGCCAAAATGCGTGCAGCACGCATGCTTTGGGCAAAGATCGTTAAGGGTTTCAATCCGAAGAACCCAAAATCACTGTCACTCAGGACACATTGTCAAACTTCGGGATGGTCGCTGACCGAGCAGGACCCTTACAACAACGTTTCACGCACCTGCATAGAAGCCATGGCAGCCGCGCTGGGACATACACAGAGCCTGCATACCAACGCACTGGACGAGGCCATCGCACTTCCCACTGATTTCTCGGCAAGGATCGCCCGCAACACACAATTGTACCTGCAGGATGAGACAGAGATCTGCAGAAGCATCGATCCCTGGGCAGGGTCCTATTATGTTGAATCACTTACGCAGCAGATGGCTCACGAAGGCTGGAAGCTGATCCTGGAGATAGAAGCGCTGGGCGGGATGGCCAGGGCTATTGAAACCGGACTTCCCAAGCTCAGGATCGAAGAGGCCGCTGCACGTACCCAGGCACGCATTGATTCCGGGATGGATGTACTGGTGGGGGTCAATAAATACCGGCTGGAAAAGGAAGATCCCATAGAAATCCTGGATGTGGACAATACGAAGGTCCGGCTTTCCCAGATAGCCCGCCTGGAAGAACTCAAAAAGAACAGGGATGCAAAAAAAGTGGAAGCCTCGCTCGAGGCCATCACGTCCGCCGCACGCAGCGGATCGGGCAATTTGCTGGAACTGGCGGTGGATGCGGCCCGTAACAGGGCGACATTGGGAGAAATATCGGATGCCTGTGAAAAAGTTGCAGGACGTTACAAAGCTGTTATTCGTATGAACAAGGGTGTATATTTATCAGAAGCAAAGGGCGACCTCAATTTTGAAAAAGCCAGGCAGATGGCAGCCCGTTTTGCGGAACGGGAAGGTCGCCAGCCACGCATAATGATTGCCAAACTGGGTCAGGACGGACATGACCGTGGCGCCAAGGTGGTGGCTACCGGGTATGCCGATATTGGTTTTGACGTGGATATGGGGCCTTTGTTCCAGACTCCCGAGGAAGCAGCCCGCCAGGCCATAGAGAACGATGTGCATATCATAGGTGTTTCTTCTCTGGCGGCAGGCCATAAAACGCTGGTTCCCCAGGTGGTGAATGCCCTGAAGAAAATGGGAAGGGAAGATATCATGGTCATTGTGGGCGGTGTCATCCCGGCCCAGGACTACCAGGAATTGTACGACGCAGGTGCCGTTGCCGTTTTTGGCCCGGGAACGCCTGTCTCGTTGTGTGCGGTAAGGATGCTGGAGCTGCTGGAACAGCAGTCAGAGTAAGAGGTCGGTAAGGGCCGAGGGCGGCATGTTGCGGAAATAATCTTCCAGGGCAAACTGTTCCAGACACCGGCTGATCGATTCCCTGTCGCGGGGGCAGCCCTTCAGTGCTTCTTCAATGTCCGAGGTGGGAGCCAGGAAGAAATAATCACCGTAGATCTTTACACTGTCTATGACATTCGCCGGGGTAAGGTTCATGCGGACCTCCATGTTCCCGCCAGGGAAACGTGAGCTGCGAATAATCCCCTGCATGGGCAGTGAGCCGTAATTCCAGGCATCGGTCCTGTACCTGGTGTCACAAAGGGATCCGATCACCAGGCATTCTTCTGCCGTAAGGGCCTGTTCCCGCCAGGGAGCGTCCGTGTTACCGGTAACATGTTTTTTCAGCAGATCCAGGAATTCGGGGATGGTCATTCCCCGGGGAAGGTATTCGGATAAGTTGCATACTGCCCGCGGATTGCTGGGGACGCCCCTTCCTTTATCCCTGATCTTGGGTTTCAGGGCCGATGCCAGATCTTTCATGGACGCACTGAATAGTAACGTGCCGTGCATCAGAATGCGGCCTTTATGCAGTGCTATGGCATTCCCGGAAAATTTCCGACCGTCAATGACCAGGTCGTTGCGGCCTTCCAGCCGGGCAGCCACTCCCAATCCCTGCAGTACATCCAGGATGGGCCTGGTAAAGCGTGCAAAGACCGCGGCCGTGTCGCTGCCGGCGGGAAATGTGTCCGTAAAGGTGTAATTGACATTTCCCAAATCGTGAAATACGGCTCCGCCACCGCTCAGACGGCGAACCACCGCAATGTTGTTTTCCCGGACAAACTCGCTGTTGATCTCGGCATGTGTGTTCTGATTCCTGCCTACGATGATGGCAGGAGCGTTCCTCCAGAGCCGGAAAACCGGTTCCCGGGAAGCGGTTAGCAGGTACTCTTCCACGGCCAGATTCCAGTAAGGATCCACCGTGGAGTCCATCAGGCAGCGCATTTTGTCACGGTTTTGGTGATAATCCATTTGTAAAGCCTGTACACAGCCCAGCCGAGCAACAGGCCGGTCAGGGCTCCGCAGATCACATCCAGGGGAAAATGTTTGCCCACGTAGATGCGGCTGTAGGATACGAGGATCGCCCAGGTGACTATGGGAATGGTAAACCATTTTCTTCTGTATATCAAGCTGGTAAAGCACGCCAGCCCAAAAACGTTGCTGGCGTGTGACGAGACGAATGAATAGAGACCGCCTTTTCCTTCCAGAAGACGGAACGTCCCTTCCCATTCCGGGATATGCGATGGTCTGGGCCTTTGTACCCAGTTTTTTATCAGGGAGGAAGAGATCTGGTCTGTGAGCAGGAACGTAAGCAATATGCCCCCGGTGGCCAGCAGGGCCTGTCTCCGGGGCAAGATCATGAAGAAACCTCCGGCGATCATCAGGTATAGCGGGATCCAGACCGGGATCGCGGACAAAACCTTCATCACCGTGTCCAGAAATTCACAATGAGCCCCGTTCAGGAGGAAGAACAGTTTCTGGTCAAGCCTGATTATTGATTCCACAAGGTGTTCCATATCAGTTCCTTGAGTTGGGGAATATTTTTCCCGGTTATGGAAGAGATCAGCAACACGGGTACAGAACGGGGAAGCCGGCGCCGGAGCGACTTTTCCTCCTGCTCATCCAGAAGGTCAGCCTTTGTAACGGCCAGCATCCTTTGTTTGTCTATCAGTTCCGGTTTGAATTTCCGGAGTTCCGCCAGCAGGACCCTGTATTCGGCTGTAATGTCCGGACTGTCAGCAGGGACCATAAACAAAAGCATGGAATTGCGTTCAATATGTCTAAGAAAGCGCAGTCCAAGACCTTTGCCTTCGTGAGCGCCTTCGATAATGCCGGGAATGTCTGCCATCACAAAAGACCTGTTGTCGGGAAGGGATACGATCCCAAGCTGGGGGACAAGGGTGGTAAAGGGATAGTCGGCAATTTTCGGTCTGGCGGCGGACAGGGTGGCCAGGAGTGTAGATTTGCCGGCATTGGGAAATCCCACCAGGCCAACATCTGCCAGCAATTTCAATTCCAGGATAAACCAGTCCTCCTGCCCGTTTTCCCCGGGCTGGGCGTAACGGGGAGTCTGCCTTGTGGCCGACTTGAAATGATTGTTTCCCAGGCCCCCTTTTCCTCCCCTGCAGAGAACGTATTCTTCCGAAGGTTGTGTCAGTTCGGTGATCAGTTCCCCGTCTTCTGCCCTTCGGACCACGGTGCCTGCAGGAACTTCAACAATCTGGTCCTCTCCGTCCGCCCCGTGGGCCAGTTTGCCCCTGCCGGGTTCTCCGTGCCCGGCACGGATGTGTTTTCTGAATTTGAGGTGTATCAGGGTCCATAGCTGGGGATTTACCCTAAGGATAATGTGCCCGCCCCGGCCTCCGTCACCTCCGTCGGGGCCACCTTTGGGAACATACTTGGCCCGCAGCAGATGCACGGAACCGGCGCCTCCGTTTCCCGAGGCACAGAAAAGTTTTACATAATCTACAAAATTGGTTTCAGCCATTCGCTTACCTGATTGAAAGTATATTCCGGGTTTTTGGAACTGTCTACGGAAACAAACTTTCCCTGTTTTTTGTAGTGTTCAATGATGGGGACGGTCTGGGAGTGATAGGTAGCCAGGCGGTGACGTACCCTCAGGGCATCGGTATCGTCCGGACGGTTTTCCAGGGTGGCCCGGCGTAGCAGACGCGTCTCGCAGACGGAGTCGTCCACATCCAGCAGGATCATCATCCTGAGCGGATGCCCTGTCTTCTCAAGGAATGCATCCAGAGCCTGTGCCTGTGCCAGGGTTCTTGGGAAACCGTCAAAAAGAAAGCCCCTTGCCCGGGGATGTGCATTGACATTGTTGGATATCAGGGAAATAACGATCTGATCGGACACCAGATCTCCCCTGGCAAGGATGGATTCAACTTCTTTGCCCAGCGGTGAGCCCAGTTCAATTTCCCGTCTTAGCATGTCCCCGGTTGAGAGGTGGATAAATCCGAATGCCTCTACCATCAATTTGGCCTGTGTCCCCTTTCCCGATCCGGGAGGGCCGGCTATAATAATGTTCAGCATGATTCAATCTATTACGTAAAGGTCTTTGTATTGTCTTCCCAGGTTGTTGTAATCCAAACCGTAACCTACTACAAAATCGTTGGGGATCCTGATACATACGTAGTCCAGGGGAATTTCCTGCTTGTAGGCATCGGGTTTCAGCAACAGGGTACATATTTTGATCTGTTTGGGATTTTTCTTTTTCAGATCTTCCACCAGTTTGACAATGGTTGTGCCGCTGTCCACGATATCCTCCACAACCACCACGGTCCGGCCGGTGATATCGGCGCATAATCCAAGCACTTCCTTAACGTCCCCGGTACTTTCAGTCCCGCTGTACGAAGCCAGCTTCACAAAGGTGACCATGCAGTTCAGGTCAATCTTTTTCATCAGGTCGGAAGTGAACATAAACGATCCGTTCAGGATACCCAGAAAGACCGGTCTGTCTTCATTCATAAGGTCCCTGTTGATTTGTTGAGCCACCTTTGAAATGGCTTTGTCAATTTCCGCGTACGGGATATAAGTGCGGAAAGTTTTGTCGTGAAGGGTAATGCGTTCCATGGAACAAAAATAATCATTAAATTTGAACTTTTAACTGTCAAAGTAAATGAAACCTCAAGTCAGTATCATAATGGGCAGCATGTCCGATATGCCCGTCATGGAAGAAGCAGCCCGTTTCCTGGACCAGATGGAGATTCCCTTTGAAATGAACGCCCTTTCTGCACACCGCACCCCGGACAAGGTGGCGGAGTATGCGAAAAGCGCATCCCAAAGAGGCGTGAAGGTGATCATTGCCGGAGCCGGAGGGGCGGCACACCTGCCCGGGGTAGTGGCAGCCTATGCCCAAATCCCCGTGATTGGTGTTCCCGTCAAATCTTCACAATCATTGTCCGGGCTGGATTCCATTCTCTCCATCCTTCAAATGCCGTCGGGCATTCCGGTCGCTACCATGGCGCTGGACGGAGCACGGAACGCGGCCATCTTCGCTGCCCGTATACTGTCGCTGTCAGATAAGGACCTGGCATTGAAAATGAGGGCATTCCATGAGACCCTTGGCCGGAAAGTCGAGGAAGCCAACGAGAAGATCAAAGACATTCAATACCGTTTCAAGATACAGGATCATTAATTTAAAATAAGGCTCATCAGAGGGGAGCGCAAGAGGGGAACTGATCATGAGAACTTTTTTTAGTGTGCTGTTTTTCGGCACTTGTGTCTGTGTTGTCCATGCACAGTCAACGGATATCTTTTTGGAAAACCTGGCCAGGGACCACGGCTTTACCGGTCAGGACATGGAAGAAATGCTGCATTCCCGGAAAAACATCAATTCGGCAACCCGGGACGATCTGGAAATTGCCGGCTTCCTGACGCCTTACCAGATCGCTTCCCTGCTCGACCACAGGGAGCGTTACGGGCTCTTTTTTTCCTGGGCCGAGATTTTTCTGATACCCGGTTTTACCGGGGAAGTGTCGGACCTGCTTCCCCTGTTTTTCACCCTTGAGCAACACAAGGCACCTCGAAAAACGGATCTGCGGTCCCTGGCCCGCTACGGCAAACATACCGTACTGATGCAGACACGAACGCGTTTTCCCAGAGCTGAGGAGTACAGCCCTGTTACGGCCCGGGAATACCTTGCCCGTCCCAATACACGATACCTTGGTATTCCCTGGTACCGCTACGGCCGTTATGCCTTCAGCTATTACGACCGTCTGCGATGCGGCATTACCCTGGAAAGCGATCCGGGAGAAAGGGCTGTGGCAGATTTTCTGTCTTTTCATATATCCCTGCAGGGTCCCGGGGCCCTAAAGTATTTGGTGGCAGGTGATTTCAGGGCCAGGTTCGGCCAGGGACTGATGTTGTGGAACGGGACCCGGTTTGGGAAAGCATCCTCCACTTCGTCTTTATGCAACAATGAAATGGGCCTGACCCCCTATACCTCCCGTGATGAAAATCTCTTTTTCAGGGGAGTGGGAGCCACATTCCGCCACAGGTATTTTGAATTGTCCGTTTTTGCCTCCGCCAGGGCGCTCGATGCCAGGATCACTGACGAAGGCTTTACCTCGCTTGTCACCACCGGTTATCACAGGACTCCCCTTGAAACTGAAAAGAAAAATGCCCTGTTCGCCTGGGCAGCCGGAGCCAATTTGTCCTGTACGGGAGAAGGATGGAAAGCGGGGGTAACAGCCCTGGGGTACGGATACGACCGTCAGGATGCCGGCAGGATTACATATTACAACGCTTATAAGAACAGATCCGTACCTTTCGGAGGGATTTCGGCGGATTTTTCCCTTAGGTGGAGGTCGTTGCGTTTTTTCTCTGAAACCGCCGTTGATGCGGGTTTTGTCCCGGCTGTACTTGCCGGCATCCTGTGTTACGGCAGGAACGGGAACAGGGCAGGCGTGCTCTTACGATGTTTCTCTCCTTCCTTCACCACGGCTTACGGAGCGGCTCTCGGCCGCAACAGCACCTCATCCAACGAATTCAGCCTGCAGCTGACCGGGGATCTTGTTTTGCAGCGATCCTGGAAATTAGACGGGAGCCTTTGGTTCTGGCTGTTCCCGAAAGCCCGTTATCTGTGCAGGGAACCTTCTTATGGCTGGGAAGGACGGGTACAGTTGTATTCCGGCGATCAGATGATTTCTCTGCGACAGCAGCGGTCCTTATCTGACAAAGGCGTTACCGACAGGCAATCCCTGCGCTTACAGTGCGGTTTGCCGCTGAACGGTTTGCTGGGCCTCAGATTTCGTGCAGACGGGGTGCATTGTCTACTTCCCGGAAAGGTGAATGACTGGGGATATGCTGTGTATGCTGAAATGACCTGCGGGGGAGCGGGGAAAAAATTCGGGGGATCTTTCCGGGTGTCGTATTTCAACACAGGTTCGTGGGATTCCAGGATATATATGTACGAATCTGATGTGTTGTACGGGTTCTCGGTACCTGCCCTTTACGGGAAAGGCTTCAGAAGTTATATAAACATGCGGTATGCTCCCTTTCAGTCCCTTGACCTGTGGGTCAGGTTTGCGTGTACAGCGGGAGGGTCTTTTTCCTGTGAATCTAAGGTTCAGGTGCGGTTTCGTTTTTGACGAAAGGGACGAAATCTTTCCCGGCGATCAGCCTCAGGGATCCGGGCAGGATCCTGAATACAAAGGGCGGAGTGCCCATAAGTTCCCCGTCTGTTTCCAGAAAAGTGGTATTCTTGCTGTTTGGGAGCACTTCCACCGTCTTGCCCCTTCCGTGGTGAGCCTCCTTGAATGAATATACTTTTCCTTCAATAAAATCCCTGATCCTCAGCGCCAGTGAAATTTTATTCAGGGGCCCCACCAGTGTAACATCAAACAATCCGTCATCCGGGATGGATAGAGGCAGGGCTTTCATCCCGCTGCCAATGCAGATCCCCATACCTATGCTGCAGGTGAGCACGGGCCCTTCGTAAAACACATTCCCGTCGATCAGGACCCTGAGGTCTTTGGGCCGGTAAAAAAGGAACTGGTGCAGCAGGCTGTTCAGGTATTGAGTTTTACCTCTTTTGTTGTCCTGTTCCACTACCTTTTCATAATGTCTGATCACAGCCGCATCCAGACCCATGCCGGCCGCATTGGCGAAGTATCTGGATCTTTCGATTCCAAAATCCTGGAAAGAAACCCATCCCACGTCGGTAAGAACGGTATGCTGTTCTATGATCGTTTCCATAGCCTTCACGTAATCCGTGGGGATTTTGTAGGCATAGACAAAATCATTGCCTGTTCCTATGGGTACAATACCCAGGGTGATGCTTTGCGTAGGGACATCTTGCTGGTAGAAAATCCCGTTGATCACTTCATGGAAAGTCCCGTCTCCCCCAATGACGATGAAATTGCGTATGCCTTCACGTATGGCTTCGATGGTTATGGTAACGGCATGATACTTGTGCTTTGTGAACACACATTCAAACACAATGTTTTTTTCCAGGAAAAAATTGGAGATACGAGGCCACATCAGGGCCGTTTTACCACCACCTGCGATAGGGTTCAATATGATCATCCACCTGTTAGAGGGCATAATGACGGGCTTTGAAATGAGAGTGTAAAAGTAAGAATATTTGTTCTATTTATAGTATATTTGCCCAATTGAAATCAAACAGGCACATTTATGGGAAAAGTAATCGCCATAGCGAATCAGAAGGGGGGAGTAGGAAAAACGACCACAGCCATCAATCTGGCAGCATCTCTTGCAGTGATGGAAAAAAATGTTTTATTGGTTGATGCAGATCCACAGGCGAACACCACTTCAGGGCTTTGTTTCGATCCCAACGCCGGCAGCGGAGACACCCTGTACGAGTGTCTTATCGGAAAGGTGCCGGTGGAAAAAACGATCCTCCAGACAGAGATAGACGGGCTGAAGCTCATTCCTTCCCATATTGATCTTGTGGGTGCCGAGATAGAGCTTCTTTCAGTGCCTGACCGCGAGCAGGTAATGAAGCAGCACCTTGACGGCATACGTCAGCACTTCGATTATATTTTTATAGATTGTTCCCCGTCCCTGGGACTGATCACAGTCAATGCCCTGACTGCGGCTGATGCCGTGATCATTCCCGTACAGTGCGAATTCTTTTCTCTGGAAGGACTGGGAAAACTGCTCAACACCATAAAAATTGTACAAAGCCGTCTGAACCCCTCCCTGGCCATTGAAGGATTCCTTCTGACCATGTATGATGTGCGTCTGCGATCACACAACCAGATAGTTGAAGAGGTAAGGCATCATTTCAGGGATATGGTTTTTCAGACGGTCATTCAGAGGAATGTACGGCTGAGCGAATCACCTTCTCACGGAAAACCCGTGATTCTGTACGATGCCGCCTCCGTAGGCAGTAACAATTACCTGAATCTTGCCCGGGAATTTTTAAAGAAGAATCAAAATGACTAAAAAACCGGCTTTGGGAAAAGGACTTGGGGCCCTGATATCGGAATCTCCTTCCCTGTCAGACTGGAAACCCCGGAATCCCGTAGTACTTCCCCAATTGGAAGGAACTTCACTGATACAGATAGATCTGATAGAAGTCAATCCGGAACAGCCACGCAAGGAATTCAATGAAGAATCGCTGGCCGAACTGGCGCATTCCATAAAGAACCTGGGGCTGATCCAGCCCATCACACTCCGCAAGCTTTCCGGAGACAGGTATCAGCTGATCAGCGGAGAAAGACGGTTGCGGGCAGCCAGGCTGGCCGGTCTGACAAAAGTGCCTGCATACATCAGGCAGGTAGAAGACGGGGCTTTACTGGAAATGGCCCTGGTAGAAAACATACAGCGTGAGAACCTGGATGCTATGGAAATTGCTTTCGGGTTCCAGCGTCTGACAGAAGAATGCGAACTCACTCAGGAGAAGCTTGCAGAAAGGGTGGGCAAGAAAAGAGCCACTGTTGCGAACTATCTCAGACTTTTACAATTGCCTGCAGAGGTCCAGTTGCTCATAAGGGCAGGCGCACTTACCATGGGTCATGCGAGGGCGTTGCTGTCCCTGGATGACAATGCGGCACGACTGGCTCTGGCCGGAAAGATTGTGGAGAAAGATCTGTCGGTCAGACAGGTAGAAAACATGGTGCGCCAGGCAGACGGTGAGAAAGCGGCGAGCCGGACGCAGGAGACAGAATTGCCCGATGTCTATTACCGCGTACTGGAAAGGATCGGCAGATTTTTTAATCACAACATAAGCGTGAAAAGAAATGCAAGAGGCGAGGGAGTCCTGACCATACATTGCTCCGGTGATTCGGAAATGGAATCTTTTCTGGATGTCCTGGAGAAAAATAATATATAGCAGGTCATTATTTGTGAAACGTAACCTTGTATTTTTTCTTTTTCTGTTCTGCTTTCTTCCCGTCGCATACGGGCAGTTTGCAGTGGATATGGGAGATCAGGGAACACGCCAGGCAGGGGACACTACGGTGCAGGCAAAGGAGCCGTTCAAACTGCGCACTTATTATTCTGCACTGTCGGGAAAAGACACCCTGAAACTGGGTCGTGTTTTTTCCGGAGCGGTAATCCTCCCGGGGTATTCACAGGCCTACAACCGTCAATACTGGAAGATACCTGCAGTATATGCAGGCCTTGGTGCCGGGATCTACATGGGGTACCGTTTCAACATGAAATATCTGGATACGGGGAATGAATCCTATGAATTGTACAGAAACCTGTGTTATGCCGGGGCCGGTCTGGTTTACTGGGGCAGCCTGCTGGACGGGGTGGTACAGTTTAAGCACGAGAAAGAGATCCTGCCTGCCAGGGCAACGCTTTTTTCTGCGCTGCTGCCGGGTCTGGGACAAATATACAACGGGGATTACTGGAAGCTTCCCATCATCTACGGCGGGCTCATTGCCTGCGGGTATTTCTGGCAATACAACGGGCTTCAGTACCAACGCTACAAGACCATGTACAACCATGCTACCGCGAAACCATCCGAGTACGACGGCTGGATGACACCTGAGAATATCAAATGGTACAGGGATTCTTTCCGTCGTTACAGGGATTACTCCGTCATTGCCACGGTCCTGGTGTATGCCCTGAATGTCATAGATGCCAACGTCTTTGCACACTTCAGGGATTTTGACATCAGCGATGACCTTACCCTGCGGATAGAGCCGGGGCTGATCCCCGCTGCCGGCTATGCTTCTGCCGCCTTTCCGGGTGCCGGAATCCAAATGAGATTAACCTTTTAACAATTGTTCCTGATATGAAATCTAAATCCCTGATCTTTTTATTGCTTATCCTCACACTGTCTCCCGTTCCCCTGGGAGCACAGATCATTAAAAGACCATCGAAAAAACAGCTGACCCGACAGGTGGATTCCCTGTTAAGACTGACCGACTCGCTGCAGCAAGCCCTTATGACCATGGAATTGCCTGCGGCAGACTCTCTGTATATGAACGGAGAGATCAATGAAGGCGGGTTTGACAGTCCTGCTGTCGAAACGGATTTCGGATACGATTCCCTGTCGACGGAACAGCGTCTGAGCTTGTATTATCATCAGAATCTGCTGAACCAGTTGCCCGATCCCATGACACTGGAAAACCTGGACACAGCCATGTTAAGTTCCGGCATACCCGACTCGGTATATATTGAAAGACTGACCAGGATGAACAGTTTCATCAAGCTCCCGTACAACAATATAGTGAAGAACCATATCATACACTATACCCAGAAGATGCCCGACCGTATTCCCACGATTTTAGGTCTGGCACAATATTATATGCCATTGTTCGAAGAGATCCTCGATTCTTACAGCATGCCGCTGGAGCTGAAAGCCATGGCCGTGATCGAATCTGCCCTCAATCCCAGGGCCGTCTCCAGGGCCCGGGCTACGGGCATGTGGCAATTCATGTACCGAACGGCGTTGAATTACAACCTTACCATCAATTCCTACGTAGATGAAAGACTTGATCCCATCGTCTCGGGAGATGCTGCTGCCCGTTACCTTCTAGATTCCTACCGTATATACGGGGACTGGGTACTGGCCATAGCCTCTTACAATTGCGGGGTGGGAAATGTGAATAAAGCCATCCGCAGGGCGGGAGGGTCCCGGGAGTTCTGGGACATATATCCCTTTTTACCACGGGAAACCCGCGGTTATGTACCGGCCTTTGTCGCGGCCCTGTATACCATGCGTTATTACAACGAACACCAGATCAGGCCGCTTCCAATAGAAATGCCTGCACATGTAGATACGTTCGAGGTTAACAGAATGCTCCATTTTGAACAGATCACCTCGTTCCTGGACATATCAATGGATCAGTTGAGGGACCTGAATCCTCAATACACCAAGGACATCATACCCGGCGTGGAGCGTCCCTATATATTGCGACTTCCTTACGAATACAGCGGAGAGTTCGCTGCACTGCAGGATACGATATTTTCATACAGGGACAGTGTCTATTTTAATCCCCTGATCCTGAACACCAGGGCAACAGCTTCCGATACACAGGTCACTCACAGGGTGCGCAGCGGGGAAACCCTCAGTCATATTGCATACCGTTACGGGGTTAGGATCGCCGATCTGAAATACTGGAACGGTCTCCGTTCGGACAGGATCGTTCCCAACCAGCGTCTGATCATCTATTCAAAAGGATCCGGGGCACCACAGGCTTCTGCCGCACAAAGCACCTCTTCCTCCCGGGGGATCCCTGCCGCCAGGGCACAGGGAAATCTGATCACACACAAAGTGCAGCGGGGGGAAACACTGGGGGGCATCGCCGAGAAATACAAGGTAAGTGCCGCCAACATCCGTTCCTGGAACAATATGCGCAACAACACCATATACGCCGGCGGCACATTAAAAATCTACACTTCTGCCACAGTGGCCACTTCCCACGACGGATCCTTTGAATACTATACCATCAAACAGGGAGACAACCTCTGGGATATCGCCAATAAATTCGGGATCACGGTACAGAATATCCGTTCCCTGAACGGACTGGGCAACAATTCCAGGATATATCCCGGACAGAAGCTGAAAATCCGTAAAATGTAACATCAGGCAGGGTCCACATCGATCCTGCAGCGGGCGGGAGCCAGGGGCATCTCCTTAACGGCCGCTGAAATGATTTCTTTCAGCGGCTGTATTTTCACGTTTTTTGGAATGGTGATCTGCAAGCGATAGGAAAACTGTACCATGCGTGTTTCAAACGGGAGGAAAGGACCTTCCGCCCTGGCCGGCCATTTCTCCTGTCCAAGACGGTTAAGGAGCATCGTTGCTTTTGTCAGGGCAGTCGTTTTTTTGTTGTGTGATACTGTGAGCATGATCATCCTTGTAAAAGGAGGATATCCGTATCGTTTTCGTTCCTCGAGCAGATGATGAAGAAAAGAATCGGAAAGGCCTTCCCGCAGGGCTTCATAGAAAGGATGATCCACATCGGAGCTTTGGAAAAAGACTGGGACCGGCTTATCCTGAGCGGCCACCCACCTCATAACGTTTCCGGCAGCGTGACAGGCTTGCTCGGTAGCACGAAAATGTTTTCTGGACAGGAGTTTTTCGGTATGCAGGAAAGAAATCATACCGATGTCTTTTCCAAGATGGTGGTGGGTCCGGAAAGGTTTGCAGACGGTAATCCCCGGAACCGGAACATGATTTTCAACTGACATCGGATCGGCTTCTACCAACAGGGCTTCCATGCCCTTGTCAAGACATTCCCTGAGTGCCCCGTACGAGCGTACATCCAGGAACCCTTTCATGTTTTTTTGAACAAACGGATCGGATGTATCGGTGATGATGATCCTGTTCTCCCGGTCCGTAACCCTGTCCGGTGTTTTCAGGTGCCCGAATTTCCCGGTGACCGTATTGTGTAGCGTTTCCAGTGAAGGAACGGCAGATCCCAGCAATACCCGGGAACCATATATCTGTCCCATCATGAGCGCCGTATCCCTGGCATGCAGGTGAGGGGCGGAATCGTTCCGTTTGTGGCCCGGGTGCTCTTCCCTTTCTACAACAATAAGACCCGGATCCGTAAAAGGAAGAAAGAGAGACTGCTGCATTCCTGTGACAACGACCGGATTGCCTGCATAAAGTTCTTTTTTTGCCCGGCTCTGCTCCCTGAGAGGCCTTTTGGAATGAAAACAGATCAGTTGTTCCTTGAAATCCGGAAGCAGTTTTTCATAGATACTTTCACAGGAAACCATGTCCGGACAGATGATAAGACACTGTTGTCCCCGGGAGAGCGTCTGTCGTACATGCTCCCTGTAAATTCCCGTACGGTCAGGTCCTTCCGCATACAACGGTTTGCCCGGTACGGGCACATGGTCCCTTTCCTCGGATACGGATTCGGCCCTTCTTCTGAAAGAATACATGGAAAGGCCTGTTTTGGCGACCATTCCCGGCGGGCACATATAGTAACGGGCTATCCATTCCCAGAGAACGAGGGCGTTTTCCGAAACGATGGGCAGTGCGTTGACAATTTCAACAATATCCCGGATCTCTTTCGGGTCACTCACTGCCCCGGTATGTTCCGCCACATTGAAAATCACACCGGTATGTATGCCTTTACCAACGGGGACCTTTACCTGTTGTCCCCTCTTTGCCGCTCCGGCAAGTTCTTCCGGGACCCTGTACGTAAGCAGTCCTTCCAGGGCCAAAGGCAACAGAATATCGGCGTAAATCCCTTTCATTACAGGTTACGGACTTTTTCGGCGACCTTTTCCATAAGCCAGAACGGGGTGGAAGTCGCTCCGCATATTCCGGCCAGATCTCCCGGGCGGAACCATTGGGCAGAAATATCCCCGGGATTCTCTATCGCATACGTCCGTGGGTTGGCCTCTTTGCAGATGCGGAAAAGGACTTTTCCGTTGGAACTTTCTTTTCCCGCCACAAAAAGTATGATGGATTTGCTTTTGGCAAAACGGATCAGGGCTTCCTGACGGCCGTTGACCTGGGCACATATGGTGTTGAAGATTTTCAGTTTTCCCGTATCCAGTCCACTTTTTTGCATCAGTACGCGTATGTTGTCGGCTGTTTTTTTGTATTCATCGGAGTTTTTTGTGGTCTGTGAAAAAAGAGACACCGGCCCTTCGGGAAGGGTGATCTTACCCGCTTCCCTGTAGTTTTCCACTACGATGGCATCTCCGTCCACCTGACCCAGCAGGCCTTCCACTTCTGCATGTCCTTTCTTTCCGAAGATAAGGATCTTGCCGTTGTCCGGTCTGATCCGGGCGTATTCCTGTTTGATCTTTTTCTGTAACTGAAGTACCACGGGGCAGGTGCACTCCAGAAGATCAATATTACGGGACGCAGCAATTTCATAAGTGGAGGGAGGTTCTCCGTGCGCGCGTATGAGCACCGTGGTATTGGCAGGCAGGTCGGACAGGTCTTTCCGCCCGATCACTTTGAGCCCTTTGGATTCCAGCCGGTGTAATTCTTCGTTGTTGTGAACGATGGCTCCCAGTGAGTACACTTCCCGGTTGGTTTCAAGGGCCTTTTCGGCACAGGTTATGGCACTGATAACCCCGCTGCAGAAGCCTGATCGTTTGTCTATTTCAACGTGATACCCCATTTGCGTTTCATTAATTTTTTAAACCATTCCATCTGTTGTTCAACAGTCATGTTCCCGTTGTCAAGCAAAACCGCGTCCGGTGCCTTCACGAGCGGATGCTTTTCCCTGCCTGAATCCAGGCGGTCACGTTCAAGGACATTGGCCAGCACTTCCTCATAACTTGCCTTTTCTCCTTTGGCGGTCATCTCTTCAAGCCGTCTTCGCGCCCTGATCTCTGCAGGTGCCGTCATGAATATCTTCAGTTCTGCATTCGGGAACACGGCCGAGCCGATATCGCGTCCGTCCATCACGATCCCCTTTTTTTCCCCCCATTTCCTGAGCTGCACATCCACAAAATCCCTTACCTCCGAGATTTCGGAAACGGGACTGACGTGCCGCGAAACCTCGAGACTCCGGATGAGCTCTTCCACGTTGTGTCCGTTCATCCATGTCCGGTTTTTACCCGAAACGGGATCCTTTCTGAAAGACAGCGATATAGCGGGCAGGCTGTCTGCGATCCTTTGTGCGTGAGGAATTCCGTTCTCGCCGATCATACCGTGCTGCAGGGCATACAGGGTCACTGCCCTGTACAGCGCTCCGGAATCCAGGTATGTATAGTCCAGGACAGAGGCGATGGCTTTTGCAAAAGTACTTTTTCCCGTTGACGAATGTCCGTCGATGGCTATGATGATATGCTTCATAATCTGACTCAAATGTAACGGAAAATCTCCTATTTGTGAAATTCAGGTTATCTTTGCAAACGACAAAAGAGGGAAGTATGAGAATATTGATCATTGACGACGAGAAAAGCATACGCAACACGCTCAGGGAGATCCTGGAATACGAGGGCAATGAAATTGTACTTGCCGAAAACGGGGAACAGGGGCTGTCTTTTCTCGAGAAGGGAAAGGTTCAGATCGATGCCGTTTTCTGTGACATCAAAATGCCCGGAATAGACGGTATTGAAGTGTTGGAAAAAATCCAGGAAATGGAATTCGACGCACCGGTAATCATGATTTCGGGACACGGCAATATTGACACAGCTGTGGAATGCATAAAAAAGGGGGCTTACGACTTTATTGAGAAACCCCTGGATCTGAACAGGATCCTGATCACCCTGCGCAATGCCGGTGACAGGACATCCCTGGTGCAGGAAAACAAGAAACTGAAAAGAAAAGAGGGCAAGGTACCTCCGCTGATCGGGAAATCTGCTGCCATAACCCGAATATGGGATATGATAGACAGGGTGGCAGGCACCGAGGCCCGGGTGCTGATCACGGGTTCCAACGGTACCGGGAAGGAACTGGTGGCCCGGTGGCTGCACGAAAAAAGTCAACGCAGCAAAATGCCTTTCGTCGAGGTAAACTGTGCCGCGATCCCCGGGGAACTGATAGAAAGTGAACTTTTCGGGCATGAAAAAGGTTCTTTTACCTCGGCCATCCGACAACACAAAGGGAAATTTGAGCAGGCCGACGGCGGAACGCTTTTCCTTGACGAAATCGGAGACATGTCCCTGGCGGCACAGGCTAAGGTGTTGCGTGTCCTGCAGGAAAACAGGATCACGCGTGTGGGTTCGGACAAGGACATCAGTGTCAGCGTAAGAGTCATTGCAGCAACCAATAAGGACCTCGTAGCCGAGATCAGCAAAGGCAATTTCCGTGAGGATCTGTACCACCGCCTGAGTGTGATCATTATTCACGTACCGCCGCTGGCTGAGCGCAGGGAAGACATTCCCCTGCTGGCCGATTATTTCATAGAACAGATTTGTTCCGAATACGGGATGGTCAGGAGAACCATCACCCCCGAAGCCATAGAAGAACTGCAAAAGCTCGGCTGGACGGGAAATGTTCGTGAACTGAGGAACGTGATTGAAAGACTGATCATCCTGTCTTCCGACAAGATCAGTGAAGAAGACGTGAGGGCTTACGCCGATCCTCTTTTTAAATGACGGGCTTCTTGGGGATCCTTACGTTGAAGCTGGCTCCTCCCCATTCAGAAGAAGTATAGAATATCTCTCCCCTGTATTGTTCCACTATGCCCCTGCATATGGCCAGGCCCAGTCCCGTTCCTCCGCTCTTGGTGGTGAAATTGGGCTTGAACAGTTTGTGCCTGTTTTCAGGGGATACTCCCTGTCCGTTGTCTGACACACTTATCAGGTATGTCTCACCTTCATCCTTCAGCTGTATGCTTATCACTCCGATAGACTGCTCTTCGACCGATTGTACCGCGTTCGACAGCAGGTTCACCAATACGCTGACCCATTGTGTACGTCTTACATTCACACGGGCGTCCCGTACAGCTGATTCAAAATGGATTTTGATATGTTCAAAAGTGGAAAACAGCACGATCTGTTCTTTTATAAGGGTATTCAGCTCCACTTCAACGGGTTCTTCGGTGTTGAAACGTGAAAAACTGGAAAACTCCGAAGCTGCGTTGGACAGGATATCAATCTGTTCCAGAAGGGATGTCACGATCTTGTCAAAATGGTCAAGCCATTTGGATGAACCTTCCTGTTTGAGCCGTATAAGGTGCTGGATGCTCAGGCGCATGGGGGTAAGGGGATTCTTGATCTCGTGGGCAATCTGACGGGCCATCTCCCTCCAGGCCTGTTCCCTTTCGCTTTGAGCCAGACGCTTGGTGCTTTCATTCAGGTCATCCGCCATTTTGTTGTAGGCATTCACCAGAATTCCCAGCTCATCGTCGGATGTGTAATGGATATGCTCCGGTTTGCGGGTAACATCCAGCCGGCTGATCTTCTCTTCCAGTTCTGCCAGGGGCCGCGTGATTTGATTTGAAAAGGCGAAACTTACAAAAACCGCACCCAGCAGTAACAGCAGGTACAGGTTGACGATAGCGGCCACTATGGCTGAAGTGTCCCTGGTGACGTCCGTTTGCCCGGAAAGGTAGGGAATATTAATATAGGCCACCAGATCCCCGTTTGTGTTGTACAGGGGGGCGTACATAGAAAAATATACCAGGGAGCCTATCTGCTCCTTTTGTATGAACTGCGGCCGTTCGTTCTGGTGCATTTCCCTGAAGGCCTCTCCATTCATACGCGCACTCAGCAGGTGTCGTTCAAATATCTGTGGCTGGGATGAACGCAGCAGCCTGCCGTGGGGATCATACAGGTTCACATGGATCTGGATGTTGGAGGAAAGCCTGTTGATGGTGTTCATCAGCTCAATGACGTTGTCCATGGGATCGTCGGACCGGTCAGCGAAACGAATGTATTCCTCCAGGGAAGACCTGGCGGCTTCCATCTGGTCGTGCATCTGCCGGCTGTTGGTCTCTTCATACAGTTTCAACCCAAACCCTATGCTGCCTAAGGCCATCAGGACCAGGGCCACAACCAGGAGGCCTACCAGCAGGAAGGTGATCTTGCGCCGGAACGAGCTTTTGGGTAGGTTTATGTTCATGTCGTTTTCCCCCATAAGTCCCAGTGCCAGGGCAAAAATCAGTCCGTAAAACAGGAACAGGTAAGAGAGCGATACAAGGTAGGGAATGGGGGAGCGCAGGGGCCGGGAAATGATCAGGACCTTGTTCCCGGTCCGGTAGTGGAAATGCAGGCTTTTGTCTTCCTTTTTCAGACTGAAGCCCTCTCCCGGTCCGGTGTGAATTTTGCTCGGATATACGAATTTTCCACTGTTGGATACGAGTTTCTCGTCAATATATTTTGCGTAAGAATAGTCATACGGCAGCTTGAACCGGTCCAGCTGCGACCGGTCGGAAAGGAGCGAGGGATACCCCAGTGCATCTTTAATGTAACGGGAATCCAGTTCAATGTAAAGGTCCTGGGAGCCGCTGTAGCTGTAATAGGTGAAGACCCCGATATAGCTGATATTCCCCAGCTTGTTGTCAATATTGTAGAACCTGGAATTATCTGCCAGCGGTGTCCCGTTCCTTAGGATCTCGCTGTGAAAGAACTGGTAGCACGATACGGGCCGGGGCATTCCGGCAACGATCAGGACATCTCCCGGTTCGCAAATGGTTATCTGGATCTGGTATTTCTGAAGGAAATCGGAAAAATACGTTTCCCTGATACGGGAAAGGATCAGATCGTGGTCCTGTTCCATCTGTATCATGATGGAGAGTATGGGATCTATGGCGATCCTTTCTTCCACCCTGCGCAATTGCATTTCAAGTTCCAGGTCCCTTTCTATCGACATTTTTTGTGTCCAGACCTGGTACAGGTTCAGCTCTTTCTGCCTGCCGTAAAGGCTGACTGTCAGCATGGAAAACGCAGCGGCAAGAAACACGAAAAGATAAGTGAACCTGTTCCCCGTAAAGAAAGAAGGGTGTTTCACCTTGTTGACGGACAACAGCGTCCTGAGCAGGAGGAAAAACGAAAGATAGAGCAGGGACACGTTAATGTAGGCAATGATCGTGTACCAGGAAATCTCATCAATTTTGAAAAGTTCCAGTACTATGTTGGAATCCATCGTGAGTGCTTTCAGCGTGTGGTGCGAGAGCAGCAGGATACCTCCCAGAAATACCGTTAGGACCGTGTCGGTCAGAATGCGGAACGGCTGTCTGATATGATGGCGCAGCATCTCCAGGTCATTTCGGGCCAGGTAAAGGGCCCATACGGCAATAAAGACACACAGGGTGTTGAGGATCATCGCTGCCAGCGAATTCTCAAGGGGGCCACCGGCAAAGAGCAGCGGAGAAAAGAAAAGGGTGTCGAGCTGCAGTGAAGATGCGTATACGTAAGTCAGGAACCTGAGCATGCAAAGCCCGGCAATAACCCCCAGTGCGAAGATTGCCTGCCTGTTCCGGAAATAGAACATCAGCATGGAAAGCAATCCCAGGGCAATGGCCAGCCAGCGCAGGATGACCGCCTCTGAATATGTCTGCATGGAGGTGTCACTCAGTATGGTAAAAAGGACTCCGTCATCCTTGCCAAACACAATGAAGCCTTCGTCGAGGTTCAGGGGAACAATGGAACAATGGCCAGGCAGCCTGAAAGACCGGTTGGTTCTGGATTCGACAAAGCTGTTACTGAAGGGGAAATCTGTCCTGATAAGAATCCCGGTGATCAGAGTAACATCTTCGCGTTTGTATGCCTTGACCACGTACCAGGCGCTTCCCAGATTCATGTATTGTTCTTTTTCATCAACGCCGGACAACGGCTGATGCAGGATCGTGTTCCTGGAAAAAAACGAAAAATTGGGGAACATGGCTCCCGGACTGTAACTGTCATTGATGATGGGAAAGGTGTTGACCCAGGAGATCAGGCTGTCCCTGTAATACTTGTACACGACCATATCCCCGGCAACATCCCGTTCAGACAGGTCTGCCATGGGGTCCTGTTCCAGCTCCTGTAAAGCGATGTTTTCAATGACATGCTGTTTCCTGTGAAGCACTTTTTCCACCTGTACCAGACGCTTCATACGGCTGTTGTGGGAAGTGAGCTCAAAGAAGGACAATACAAGGCACAGGACCGCGAGTGTAAGCGGTATGAGGAACCTCTGTTCCCAGATCTTTGCCGGAATTTCTTTTATTCTCATGGATGATGGTAGGCTTCCCCTTTAATTATGGTAAAGCATCGGTAAATCTGTTCCATGCACAATAAACGTACCAGTTGATGGGGAAAGGTCAGGGACGACAGGGACCATGTTTCATTGGCCCTTAGTCTTACCTGTGAAGAAAAACCAAAGGCTCCACCGATGGCAAAAACAAGTGTGCGGGTCCCTTTTTGCATATGTTGTTCAATTTGGAACGACATTTGCTTGGATGTACAGGCAGTGCCTTTCTCGTCAAAAAGAATGAGGTGGTCTCCGGCCTGGATGTTTTTCAGAAGCAGGACACCTTCTTTTTCTTTGACCTGATCGCATGACAATGAACCTGTGTTCTTTATATCGGACAATTCCAGACGCTTGAAACGGACGTAGTGAACCAGCCGTTTCTCATACTCCAGAATGCCTTCACGCAGGTAAGGTTCCTGTGTTTTGCCCATGCATAGAAGCACCATGTTCATTGGACAAAAGTAAGAAATTATGTGTAACTTGCCGAGGATTTTGGATTATGTTATGGTCAGAAAGACGATCTTTTACCTGTTGCTCACCAGTTTTTCTGCATTCGTCCCGACAATGCTGGAAGCGCAGGATGAGGAATCGAGGATTATTTTCACATCTATAGGAAATGATCTCAGAAGTGGTGATGCGGCTACCTTTGCCCAGTGGTTTGCCGAGGACATGGAGATCGATGTCCTGGGGAATGCCGGGGTCTGCAGCCGGAGCCAGGCCAGGCAGTTAATGAAGAACTTCTATGCCAGGTATACTCCCAAAACCTTTACCATAGTTCATCTGAGCGGATCCACCCCCATGCGTTACTGCATCGGGACCCTGATAGCCGGAGGGGAACGTTTCCGGGTAACGCTGTTTGTGAAATCTCAACGGGAGTCACACAAGCTCCAACAGATAAGGATAGAAAAGGACTGATCTATTTCTGTCTCATATAGATCTGCACGGGTGTCCCGTGAAAATCGAAGTGGGCCCTAAGCTTGTTTTCAAGAAAACGTTTGTAGTCCTCGCGAATGTATTGTGGCAGGTTACAGAAGAAAGCAAAGGAAGGGCAGGGGGTGGGGAGTTGTGTGATGTATTTGATCTTCACGAATTTTCCCTTGATGGCAGGTGGCGGATAGGCTTCGATCTGGGGCAGGAGCACCTCGTTCAGCCGGGAAGTAGGTATGCGTCGCGTCCTGTTCCCGAATACTTTTGCGGCCGCCTCGAGCACATTCAGGATCCGCTGCTTTTTGATAACGGACGTAAAGATCACGGGGACATCGGTAAAAGGGGCGATCCTTGCCCTGATGTTTTTTTCATATTCCCGGAGGGTATTCGTCTCTTTTTCCACCAGGTCCCATTTGTTGACAACGATCACACATCCTTTCTTGTTCCTGAGGATGAGTTGAAAAATGCTCATATCCTGGGCTTCCACACCTAACGTGGCATCCAGCATTAAAATACATACATCTGAAAACTCTATGGCCCTGATGGCCCGCATGGATGAATAAAATTCAAGATCCTCGCGTGTTTTTGTCTTTTTTCTGAGACCAGCCGTGTCCACCAGCATGAATTCGTACCCGAATTTGTTGTAACGGGTGGCTATGGCATCTCTTGTGGTACCCGCCACGGGGGTCACGATATTTCTCTCTTCTCCCAGGAAGGCATTGGTCAGGGAAGATTTGCCCACATTAGGCCTTCCCACCACGGCAATGTGCGGAATTTCGCGTTCCTGATCTGTCTGAGGCATGTCCGGAAGCACTTCCAGTACCTTGTCCAGGAGATCTCCCGTCCCGCTGCCGTTCACGGCTGCAATGGACACAGGCTCTCCGAGTCCCAGGGCATTGAATTCGTATGAATCGAAAATCCTGCCTCCATGGTCCACCTTGTTCACTGCCACGATGACCGGTTTGTCGGATTTTCGCAGGATCCGGGCTATACCCTGATCGTAATCGGTGATGCCGGTCTGCACATCCACCACAAAAATGACCGCATCTGCTTCCTCAATGGCCAGATGGACCTGCCGCCTGATCTGTTCTTCAAAAACGTCGTCAGAGTTCTCTGCATACCCTCCGGTATCAATAATGGAAAACTCCCTTCCGTTCCAGTCTGTTTTTCCGTAATGACGGTCGCGTGTGACACCTGCCGTCTGGTCCACAATGGCCTGCCTCTTCCCCACCAGCCGGTTGAAAAGTGTGGATTTTCCCACATTAGGTCTTCCTACAATCGCTACAATACTCATTCTTTCCTTTTTTGTAAAGCATTCGTTCTTCTTCCCCGGGACAACGTATGCCCCTTTCCCTCATGTGCCTGTTCTGACCGATGGAAGTGTTGGGAAATTTCCCTTTTTTCCTGATTATCAGTGCAATGCTCATGCTTGTTATGCCTAAGGCCATCAGCACCAGTGTCAGAAGAAACGTGGTCATAAGTGGAATCGCAGGCATTTGTTTTCGGGCAGCAGGGGATGACCGGTCACTGCCAGCGTGGGAGGAACCTGGTGGGCCTTGAAAGATGTTTTCATGATCTTGTTTTCAATTTCCCGGACAAGCGATTCCGGGGTTCCCGATCCAACCAGTTGTGCCACGGACAGACCTTCCTCTATCAGGCCGTGCAGGATGGGGTCCAGAACCGGATATTCAGGCATGGAATCACTGTCTTTCTGGTCTATGTGCAGTTCTGCGGAAGGTTCCTTCCTGATGGTGTGAACAGGTATGCGTTCCTCTTTTCTGTTCAGGTACTCCGCCAGGTCGTAGAGATCGGTCTTGTAAACATCTCCGACGACCATAAGCGCGCCTGCAAGGTCCCCGTACAGCGTTCCGTAGCCCATGGCCAGTTCACTCTTGTTGCTTGTGTTGAGAACAAGGGCATCTTTCTTGTTGGCATAGGCCATAAGCAGTACGGCACGTATCCGGGCCTGTATGTTCTCTTCTGCCAGGTCGTGCGGGGCATGTTCAAAGACGGGTGATAATTCACGAAGGAACTTGTGAAAAATGGCGTCGATGGGAATGATGTGATGGCTGATCTGGTTCAGGGTACATAATTTTAGCGCATCGGTCAGTGAATGTACCGTGGAATATGGCCCGGGCATCAGCAGCCCGTGTACATTTTCACTGCCAAGCGCGTCTGTTGCCAGGCAGGAAACCACGGCCGAATCCAGGCCGCCCGAAATACCAATGACGGCACGTTCTTTACCGGCTTGCCTGAAAAATTCCCTGATGCCGCCGGTCAGGATCCTGTGCAATTCTTCGGAAGTGTTCATTATAAAGTGAATTTACTGCTGATAGACTGGAAGTTGTACACTTTGTCAATAATATCTGCGAATTCCCTGGCTATGGACAACACCTTGATCTTGCTTCTGTCCACATTGGGATCGGAGCAGAGCGGTATGGTATCGGTCACAATCACCTCTTCCAGGTGAGAATTGGCGATCGTGTTGTATGCCAGCCCCGAGAGAACGGGATGGGTGGCTATGGCCCGTACACTGCGGGCTCCCTTGGACATCATCATCTCTGAAGCTTTGGCTATCGTCCCTGCTGTGTCAATCATATCGTCCAGGATGACTATGTTCCTGTCGTTCACATCGCCAATGGCGGTCATGCTTCCCACCACATTTGCCTTTTCACGTGATTTGTGGCAGATGATCAGGGGGCATTCCAGTTTTCGTGAATAGGCGTTTGCCCTCTTGGCCCCTCCCATATCGGGGGCCGCTACGGAAAGGTTTTCCAGTTCCAGGCTCTTGATATACGGTACGAAAACAGAGCTGGAGTATACGTGATCCACCGGGAAGTCAAAGAATCCCTGTATCTGGTCGGCGTGCAGGTCCATGGTCATTACCCTGTCGCATCCGACTGCCTGCAGCAGGTTGGCGACCATTTTGGCACCGATGGAGACCCTGGGGCGGTCTTTACGGTCCTGCCTGGCCCATCCGAAATAGGGCATGACGGCAATCACCTTGTAAGCCGAGGCCCTTTTGGCCGCATCAATGGTCAGGAGCAATTCAAAGAGGTTGTCAACCGGAGGGAACGTTGACTGAATGATAAAAACGGTAGCCCCTCTGACACTTTCATCGAAAGCGGGTTGAAATTCTCCGTCACTGAAAGTGGTAACGGATGACAATCCCAGGGGCAGACCCAGATGGGAGGCTATGCGTTCGGCAAGATATCGGGATCCGCGGCATGAGAAAACTTTAAATAAATGCAGATGATCCATTGTCCCTTTGGTTAGAAGATGGGACAAAGATAAGAAGAAAAAAAAGAATCACAGGGTCCCGGACAGGATGGTTTCAATATAATCCAAAACTTCTTTTCTTCCAGCCGAAGTTTTCGAAGAAACGGCAAAAAGCGGGGGAAGAGGTTCCCAGTACTCGGAAAGGGCACCGGAAATCAGTTGCGTCTGCTTTTCCAGAGCCGGGTTCGAAAGTTTGTCCGTTTTAGTGAGGATCAGGGCAAAGGGGATCTGCGCTGTCCCCAGCCGGAGTAAAAACTCCAGGTCAATTTTCTGGAGGGGATGCCTGGAATCGAGCAAAACAAACAACAGGACCAGTTGTTCTGATCTCTCAATATAATCCAGGATCATCGACTCGAGCTGTGCCCTTTTTGTTTTGGAAATTTTGGCAAATCCGTAACCGGGCAGATCTGTCAGGATCCATTGTTCATTTATCAGGAAACGGTTGATGCATTGTGTCTTGCCCGGGGTGGAAGAAGTATGGGCAAGTCCCGAGGTACGGCACAACATGTTTATAAGGGAAGACTTCCCCACGTTGGACCGGCCTATGAAGGCAAATTCCAGAGGGGCATTACCCGGCTGGTCTTCTGTTTTTACAGTACTTGATAGGTATCTGGCCTGTTTAATTTCCATGGGGCTAAGATAATGTTTTTTTCATATTTTAACGTACATTTGTCATATGGACTCAATGGATCTCACAGACCTTCAAAAACGTCTGGAAGAAGCTGTCAGTAAAGCATTTGAAAAGCCATGCTGGGTTCGCGCGGAAATCAGTCAGCTGGCTGTCCGCAACGGTCACTGCCACATGGAACTTGTACAGAAAGAACCCGATACGGACCGCCTTGTGGCAAAGGCCCAGGCAGTCATCTGGGCAAGTGTGTTTACTATGCTGCGTCCTTATTTTAAGACAAGCACAGGCATGGAACTGGGTGCCGGCCTGCAGGTCCTGCTGTGTGTCATGCCCAGGATGCACGCCTTGTACGGCCTGAGCCTGGTGGTTACCGATATGGATCCGTCCTATACCCTGGGAGGCCTGGAACTGGAGCGCAGAAAAACCATGGAACGACTCGAGAGGGAAGGGATCCTGCAGATGAACAGACAGTTGCCCTTCCCGCGTGTGCCGTTACGCCTGGCCGTGATCTCATCAGAAACTGCCGCCGGATACCAGGATTTTACCGATCACATCAGACACTCCGGTTACGGTTTCAGCCTCGGCCTGTTCCCCGCTCAGATGCAGGGAGCCGAAGCTCCCCGAAGTATTATCTCGGCAATGGAACAGGTGATGCAGGCCGGGAATGATTTTGACCTGCTGGTCATGATCAGGGGAGGAGGGGCCGCAACCGACCTGCATTGCTACGACAATTACGATCTGGCAGCCCACATTGCACAGTTCCCGCTGCCTGTCGTGACGGGAATAGGACATCACCGGGATGTACACATCGCCGACAGGGTGGCCCACTTGGCACTGAAAACGCCTACGGCCGTTGCCGATTTTCTTGCCGGCTGCCTGGCAGATGAGGAAGAGGACCTGCGCAATCTGTCCCGCCGCCTGGAGAGGGCGGTCCACAACAGGATCTCTGCTGAAAGACAAGACCTGGACCACCTGGTCAAGGATATCAAAGGATCGGTCCGCTGGCTTACGGGGCAGCACGAACACCATCTGGAATTACTGGAGCAGCGTATCCGGAGGAACAATCCCCTGGCGTTGCTGCAAAAGGGATATTCCCTGACTTTGTACGCAGGCAAAGCATTGCTCGATGCCTCTGCCCTGGAACAGGGAGACAAGATAACCACCTTGCTCTTCAAAGGAAGTTTTGATGCAATCGTGGAAAAGACAGAAAAATGACCCTATGAAAAAGAAATCAGAAATGACTTATGATCAGGCGCGTGAAGAACTGGACACCCTGGTGGCATCCCTGGAACAACCGGGGGCCGACCTGGGAAAGATCTCCGCTCATGTGAAAAGGGCGCTGGAACTGGTCACTTTTTGCAGGAACTACCTGCATCAGGTAAGTAAGGATGCCGAAAAAGCGATTGATTCGTATGAAAAGGAATAAAAGGACCGCTGCAGGGGTCATCTGCCTGTTGCTTGTCATCTCAACCGTCCGGGCGCTCCCGGGGCAGGAACGCATGAAGCTGGTAAGATCCGATACGACTTCCCATTCCCTGATAGGGTTGCTCCGTGAGTCCACCTCACAGGTGTTTCACGATCCTTCGCCTCCCCGTTTTGTAATGATCGACAAGAGCGAAAAATTTCTTTTCGGGATGGGCGGGTACGTATCCTGTTACGCATACTACGACGGGACAGGTTTTTTGTCCAGGGATATGGTCACCTCCCTCATTCCCATGGAATCCAGCGATCTGCGCAGCGGAAGGTTTAACCTGGATGCAAGCAGTTCCAGGCTCTTTTTTAAATTGATAGGGAACACCGCTGTCGGGAAACTGCAGGCATACATCGAGGGAGGCTTTACGGCCCGGGGCAATGCCTTTTCACTCAAGCACGCCTATGTAGAAGTCAGACACATACTGATAGGCCAGACCTGGAGCAACATCATGGACCTGAAAGCTTCTCCCGCCACTGTGGATGGGGAAGGACCAGGCGGGTTGAACGGATTGCGTCAGCCACAGGTGAGGTACGGATGGGATTTTGTCAACGGGGTCAGTTTCCACTTGTCTCTTGAAGATCCGGAAGTAACCATGCTGCAGGACCTGGTGACGGGTACCGAGGATGTCATACTCATGGGGCAGCGTTTTCCCGATGTCATTGCATCGTTTGGATACGACCGGGAGAAATGGCACATGAAAGTGGGCGGGGTGATGCGTTTCCTGGAAAAGCAGCGTGGATACGGGCTGGCTGTTTCAGGTCACGTGAACCTCTCTCCCCGGGATGTGATCATGTTCCAGGCTACGGCCGGGGCAGGGATCGGTCATTATATCCAGGATCTGGGAGGTATGGGATACGATGTGTACCTGGACGGGAACAGGGACCTGGACAAATTCAGGGTGTTGGGATACTATGCAGCCTATGAACGCCACTGGTCCGACCGGTGTTTCTCCGGACTGGTCTATTCCCAGGTTTATGTGGATCCTTTTGAAGGAGCTCCGGGTTATCTTTACAAAAACACCAATTACGCTGCATTGAATACGTTCTGGCAGATCTATGAACACGGACTGTTGGGGATCGAGGCCGTTTACGGGGACCGGAGGAATCACGACGGGAAGAAAGGATACACCTGGCGGCTTAACTGCATGTTACGTTATAATTTCTGATCATGGAAAACCTTGAAATCTGGGAAGGCGACCCTTACCTGAAACCTTTTAAGCCTGTTATCTGGAGACGCCATCAGATGCGACTGGCCAAAGCAGACGTGATCCGCGGAACTCATGCTGCGATGAGCCTCGCAGTGAACAATCATTTGTATTACGGTGTCCACAAAACACCCGCCGGCTGGGTGTGCAGGGAATGGGCTCCCAACGCCAGCGCCATATACCTGACAGGAGAGTGTAACGGTTGGAAAAAAGATCCCGCATATGAATTCAGACCGGCCGGACCGGGCGACTGGGAGCTGGAACTGCCCCCTGATACGCTGCGGCACGGGCAATTGTTCAAGTGGATCATAGACTGGCCCGGGGGATCGGGAGAACGTTTGCCGGCCTATGCCCGCCGTTGTGTACAGGATCCGGTAACCAAGATCTTCAGCGCACAGGTATGGGATCCTCCCGTTCCCTACAGCTGGAAACACAATAATCCGCCCCGTGTCACAAACCCCCTGATCTACGAAGCCCATATTGGCATGAGCGGTGAAGAACCCGGCATAGCCGGATTTGACTCTTTTCGCAGGAAAGTCCTGCCCAGGATCGTAAAACTGGGATACAACACCATCCAGCTTATGGCCATCCAGGAACATCCCTATTACGGATCTTTCGGATACCAGGTATCCAACTTCTTTGCAGTAAGTTCCCGTTTCGGGACACCCGAAGAACTGAAACAACTGATCGATCAGGCGCATGCCCACGGCATAGCCGTCATCCTGGACCTGGTGCATTCCCATGCCGTGAAAAATGAGATCGAAGGACTGAGCCGTTATGACGGCACGTATGATCTGTATTTCCATTCCGGTCCACGGGGGGAACACACGCTCTGGTCTTCCCGTTGTTTCGATTACGGTAAAGACTCCGTTCTGTATTTTCTCCTTTCCAACATCAAATACTGGATCGAGGAATTCCGTCTGGACGGTTTTCGTTTTGACGGGGTGACTTCCATGATGTATTTCGATCATGGTCTGGGTCGCGATTTCACGGAATACGGGCATTACTTTGACGGGAATCAGGATGAAGATGCCATCACATACCTGGGACTGGCAAACAGGCTGATTCATGAATGCAATTCCCAGGCGATTACCGTTGCCGAAGATGTGAGCGGTATGCCCACACTTGCCTTTCCTCTGGAAAAGGGAGGCATGGGTTTTGATTTCCGGATGAGCATGGGTGTGGCAGACCACTGGATCAAATGGATCAAGGAACTCAAGGATGAAGACTGGCATGTGGGAGATATTTTCTACGAGCTCACCAACAAAAGGCGGGACGAACACACCATCTCCTACGCCGAATGTCACGACCAGGCCATGGTAGGTGATAAAACAATTATATTCAGGCTTATGGATAAGGATATGTACACGTCTATGAGCAAAGACATCCAGTCCCTGACGGTTGACCGCGGGATTGCCCTGCACAAGATCATCCGGTTGCTTTCCCTGTCGACCGCGGGAGACGGATACCTGAATTTCATGGGAAACGAGTTCGGTCATCCTGAGTGGATAGATTTTCCCAGGGAAGGGAACGGATGGAGTTATCATTACGCACGCAGGCAATGGTCCCTGGCCGACAACGGGCTGTTGCGCTACGGGGAGCTGGAACTTTTCGACAGGGATATGGTCCGGATGGCCGGGGCACAGAATTTGTACAATTCACCACCCCGTGCCGTAGTGCAGGATGTAGGATCGCAGGTACTGGCTTTTGAACGGGGACGCCTGCTGTTTGTTTTCAATCTGAGTCCTGCCCGTTCCTATACGGATTACGGTATGGAGGTCAGACCGGGCAAGTACCGCTGTATTCTGGATACAGACAGTCCACTGTACGGAGGATTCGGGAGAAATGACCGGAATGTGGCACACCTGACCGTGCCGCAAAGGGGGACTAACGTACTGTTCCTCTACCTGCCTTCAAGGACCGCTATGGTCCTGATTGAAGAATAATTCGTATCTTGCAAGGATTTGGAATAACGAGACAATTATGGCATATTTACAGTTCAATAAACACGAATTGGGGAACCTGGAATATTCACTGAACAGGGAGATCCTTTCCACCAACAGGGCTGGCGGTTATCTGAATACGACCCTTACCGGATGCAACACAAGAAAATACCACGCACTCCTTGCCGTCCCGGTGGATGCGTTGCACGAAGAAAGTTACGTGCTTCTGTCCTCACTGGACGAAACCCTTATTCAGCATGACCAGGCGTTCAACCTGGGAATCCACCGTTATCCGGGCATATACGAACCCAGAGGTCATAAGTACATTGTTGACTTCGGGATGGATAAAAACATTGTCCTGACCTACAGGATAGGTGGTATGATATTCCGCAAAGAGATCGTGTTCCTGCACAACAAGGAGCAGCTGCTTATCCGTTATACCCTTCTGGACGCCCATTCTCCCACCACATTGCGGCTGAAACCCTTCCTGGCTTTCCGGAACATCCACGAACTGACGTATGCCAACATGACAGCCGACATCTTTCATTCCCATGTGGAAAAAGGGGTGGGATACAGGCTTTATGAAGGATTCCCAAGGCTGTACATGCAGTTGAATGTAATCAACGAATTTGTGCCCTTCCCGGACTGGTACAAGAACATTGAGTACCTGCAGGAGGGAGTCAGGGGATATGCGTACCGCGAAGATCTTTTTGTTCCCGGATATTTTGAATGTCCCATCAGAAAAGGCCAGAGCATAGTCTTTTCTGCATCTCTCAAACCAGCTGATCCCTCCCGCCTGACTTCCTTGTTCTCTGCCGAGATTGCCAAAAGGCCCTCCCGCGGTTCTTACCGGGAATGCCTGAATTTGGCGGCTTCCCAATTCCTTATCAAAAGGAACGGAAAAACACAGGTCATCGCAGGATATCCCTGGTTGGGAAAATGTCCCAGGGATACAGCCATAGCCTTGCCCGGCCTGACACTGGCCGCATCGGGCGACATCAATTTGTTCAGGTCCGGACTGGACACGCTCACAGGACAGGAACAGGAACTCTACCGATGGGCAGATGTGCCACTCTGGCTGTTCTGGACATTACAGCAATACCAGCAGGCGGAAGGGAAGAAAGCAGATCTCTGGAATACCTACGGGAGCATCATGAAATCGATCCTTGAGCATTACCGGAAAGGGACAGACAGGGTCAGCCTGCATCCCAACGGGCTTATCTGGGCGGAAAAAGAAGGGACAGCCCTTACCTGGATGGATTCGGAACTGAACGGACTCCCTGTAACCCCGCGTAACGGATATATTGTAGAAGTCTGTGCACTCTGGTACAATGCCGTCTGCTTTGCACTGGACCTTGCCAAAAAGGCAGGGGACCATGCATTTATTGAAAAATTCAAATTTATTCCGGAACTGGTTAAGGAAAATTTCCTGCCTCTTTTCTGGTGTGAATCAAGATCCCACCTGGCTGATTACGTTGACAGGACGGGACAGAATATCTTTACACGGCCCAATCAGATCATTGCCTGTTCTTTGCCTTATACCCCCTTGAATGACGAGACTATCAACATCATTCTGGAGGTTTGCAGCAGGGAATTGCTTACGACAAGGGGTCTGAGAACCTTGTCTCCCAAGAATCCCCTGTTTGAAGGTCATTACGAAGGAGACCCCGTAAAGCGGAGCACGGCCTGTCACCAGGGATCGGTATATCCATGGCTTCTGGGACATTATGCAGATGCGCAATTCCGCCTGCACGGGAAGGGATTTGCAGGCTGTGCGAAAGAACTCATCGGCGCTTTTGAAGAAGACATGACAGAGCACGGGATAGGGTCTGTGGCAGAACTGTACGACGGCAATCCGCCGCACCGTCCGCACGGGTGCATTTCCAGCGCGCGGAGCGTTGCCGAGATATTGCGTGTTATGAAACTCATTGATAAATACAAGAAGCAATGAAAGTATTGATGTTTGGATGGGAGTTTCCCCCGCACATAGCCGGTGGACTGGGGACTGCCTGCGACGGTCTTACAAGGGGTCTTGCGAAACATCAGGTCGAAGTCCTGTTTGTGATGCCTTCGGCTTCGGGAGACGAGGACCAGACCGCGGTCCGCATTATCAATGCAAGTGATGTGGCGGCCTTCCGCACAAAAGAAGAAGCGCGTCGTATCTTTGATAAAGTGCAGTTCCTGAAAGTCACCTCCAACCTGATTCCCTATCTGGGACCGGATGAGTTTGAAGAACAGGTGGACCTGGAAAGGGAAAAGGAATGGAATGAGTTCCGGATCTCTTTCGGACAGAAATACAAATTTTCGGGCAAATACGGGAACAACCTCATGGAAGAGGTCATGCGCTATTCGCTGGTGGCAGCCGCCATCGCAAGACAAAACCGTTTTGACGTGATCCATGCCCACGACTGGCTGACCTATATGGCCGGGATCGCTGCCAAGCGTGTGACGGGCAAACCCCTTGTCATACATGTGCATGCCACGGAATTTGACCGTTCCGGAGAAAACGTGAACACACAGGTGTACGAATTGGAAAAAAGGGGAATGGAAGCTGCGGACAGGGTGATTGCCGTCAGCAACCTTACCCGCAATACCATCATCAACCGCTACCACATAGATCCCTCCAAAGTCTTCACGGTCCATAACGCAGTGGATTTCAGCTCGGCTGAAAACCGGGAAATCAGCCGTGGTGTTCCCGAAAAGATCGTTACGTTCCTGGGCCGGATCACCTTCCAGAAAGGACCGGAATATTTTATCGAAGCTGCCTACAAGGTATTGCAAAAAACGCAGAACGTACGTTTTGTGATGGCCGGCAGCGGCGATATGTTCAACCGTTCGGTTAGGCGTGTGGCCAAACTGGGTATATCCTCCCATTTCCACTTTACCGGTTTTCTGCGCGGGGAGGATGTGAAGAATATGTTCGCTTATTCAGATGTTTATGTAATGCCTTCGGTTTCTGAACCCTTTGGAATATCACCCCTTGAAGCCATGAGGGCTAACGTTCCCACCATCATATCCAAACAATCGGGAGTGGCCGAGGTGCTGAATCACGCCATCAAGGTGGATTTCTGGGATGTCAATGCCCTTGCCGATGCCATTTACGGTTTGCTGACCTATCCTGCCTTAACCGCGATGACCGTCCGCTGCGGACTGGAAGAGGTAAACAGCCTGAAATGGGACAACGCGGCCCTGAAAGTCAAGCATATCTACGAATCGGTAACAGAAGAAAAATCAAAAATCCAATAATATGAAAAAGACACTCTGTTTGTACTTCCAGGTGCATCAGCCGTACAGGTTGCGTCAATACCGTTTTTTTGACATAGGAAAGAACCATTACTACTTTGATGATTTTGCCAACAAAACCATCATGTCGCGGGTGGCTTCACGGTGCTACATCCCTGCCAACAAGCTGATGCTGGATCTGATCAAGAAATACGACGGGGCCTTTAAGATCGCCTTTTCCGTCAGCGGCATCGCCATGGAGCAAATGGAACAGTATGCTCCGGAAGCCCTGGAGTCTTTCCGTCAGCTGGCCGATACCGGGCATGTGGAATTTCTTGCCGAAACCTATTCCCATTCCCTTTCCTCCCTCATTTCGCCCAGAAAATTCAAGGATCAGATATCCATGCACGTAAAGGCCGTTGAAAAGCACTTTGGACAAAAGCCCAGGGCCTTCAGGAATACCGAGTTGATTTATTCGGACACAATTGGGGAAATGGTTGCGGGGTTGGGATTTACCACCATGCTGACCGAAGGTGCCCGTCACATCCTGGGATGGAAAAGTCCGGACTATCTTTATGTGAACGCGCTCAATCCCAAACTGAAACTGTTGCTTAGGAATTTCAGGCTGAGTGACGATATCGCATTCCGTTTTTCTGACAGGAACTGGGGTGACTGGCCGCTGACGGCCGAAAAATATGCCGCATGGATCGCAGGAGCCCTCGAAAAAGATGACATCGTGAACATATTTATGGATTACGAAAGTTTTGGAGAACACCAGACGGCTTCCTCCGGGATATTCAATTTCCTGAAAGCATTGCCGGGGATGATCCTCAGCCATGCCGACCTGGAGGTCCTGACTCCCTCGCAGGCCACACAAAAACACCAGCCCATCGCACCCCTAAACGTGCCTTATGCCATAAGCTGGGCAGACGAGGAACGCGATATCAGTGCCTGGCTGGGAAACGAATTGCAGAAAGAAGCATTTGCCGATCTTTATAAGATAGAGAACCAGGTAAGGGACAGCAATGATCCCGAATTACAGAGGGATTTCCGCCGGCTGCAGGCGAGCGACCATTTTTATTATATGTGTACCAAATTCTTTTCGGACGGGGACGTGCACAAATATTTCAATCCTTACGACACCCCGTACGAGGCATTTATAAACTATATGAACGTGTTGAGTGATATTACTTTGCGCGCAACTAAAAAGAAAGTATGAAGAGTGAACTGAATCTGATCCCCGATTATCTGTTTGAAGCGAGTTGGGAAGTATGTAACAAAGTGGGGGGGATCCATACGGTGATCGCTACAAAGGCCCTGAATATGTCCAAAGATATGGAGAACAGGCATATTCTCATTGGTCCCGACGTATGGAGAGAAACAAAACAAAATCCCGAATTCCTGGAAGATCCCAGGCTCTTGCGGTCATGGAGAGACCGTGCCATGCAGGAAGGTCTGAGAATTCGGGTAGGACGCTGGAATGTCCCGGGAAATCCCATAGCCGTACTGGTGGATTTCTCATCCTACATATCAAAAAAAGACGAGATCTTCACCGATTTCTGGAAAAAATTCAAACTCGACTCCATAAGCGGCCAGTGGGATTACATAGAACCGGCCCTGTTTGGCTATGCCTCCGGTATCGTCATAGAAAGCTTTGTCCGTTTCAACCTGGCGCCTCATCACAAAAGCGTGGCCCAGTTCCACGAATGGATGACCGGGACCGGTCTGCTTTACCTGAAATCCATAAAAATTCCCGTGGCGACCACATTTACCACGCACGCCACTGTGCTGGGCCGTTCCATTGCAGGGAACATGCTCCCCCTGTATGACAATATGGAATTTTACAACCCGGCGGAAAAGGCCAGGGAATACAACCTGATCGCAAAACATTCCCTTGAAAAGACGGCTGCCTTCTATGCCGATGCCTTTACGACCGTCAGTGACATTACTGCCCGTGAATGCAGACATTTCCTGGAAAAGGAGCCCGATGTGGTCACTCCCAACGGTTTTGAGAACAGTATCATCCCTTCTTCAGACATTTTTGAGCAAAAGCGCGAGGAGGGCAGGAAAACGCTGCTCGGCACTGCATCCCGCATGTTGGGCAGGGAAGTGGACAACAATGCTTTCCTTGTTGGTATTAGCGGCCGGTATGAGTTCAAGAACAAAGGGATCGATGTGTTCCTCGAATCCCTGGCCCTGCTCAACAGGGAACGGAGCGGAGCGGACCGCCAGATACTTGCCTTTTTAATGATCCCCGCCAACCACAAGGGGCCCCGCAAGGAATATGACGACCGTTTTACCTCACATTATCTGAATGAGCCGGAATACGATCCCGTGATCAACGTGATACGGGAGCAGGGGCTGTCCAACCTGGAAAACAACAACGTGCAGGTCATCTTTATTCCCAGTTACCTGAACGGCGATGACGGACTCATTGGAAAGACCTATTATGAACTGCTCATCGGACTTGACCTTTCCGTGTTTCCATCCTATTACGAACCCTGGGGCTACACGCCCCTGGAAAGCCTGGCATTCAGTGTGCCTACCGTCACTACGTCATTGGCCGGATTCGGACTGTGGGTGGAAAAAACATACAAGAAAGAGCATCCCGGCATTGAGATCGTATTCCGAAACGACAGCAACCACGAATCGGTCGTCAAGGATGTAGCCGGCGTGATCCGGCGCCTGAGCAAATTGGCGCCTCAGGAAGCCCTCGGGGTACGGGAGAACGCCCGGGATGTTTCCACTATAGCCTTGTGGAACAACCAGTTGAAATACTATAAAAAAGCTTATGCCATTGCCCTGGAAAAAATCGTGGAGAACCTGGGAGCTTTTCCCATAAAAAGAGAGGAATGCAGCACGCTGCGCAGGGATATCCTCCGCTCATCTCCTACCTGGTCTCCGATCACCATTCAGAAACAGTTGCCTCAGAGCCTGCTGTTCCTGGAAGTATTGTCCCGGAACCTTTGGTGGTCATGGAACCAGGATGCCAGGCATCTGTTTTCCGGAATAGATCCTGATCTGTGGAGAAAGGTGGAAAAGAACCCCATTGTCTTGCTGGACAGGATTCCCTATAAAAAATACAAAGCACTGGAAAAGAACAAATCGTTCCTCGACAAGCTCAACAAAGTTGAAACCCGGTTCAACGAATATATGCAGGGAAGGGAAAAGCTGCAGGGTCCCGGTATTGCTTATTTCAGCATGGAATACGGCCTGGACTGGACGCTGAAGATCTATTCCGGCGGCCTGGGCATACTGGCCGGGGATTATCTGAAGGAATCCTCAGACAAGGAAGTCCCCATTACAGGTGTGGGCCTGCTGTACCGCTACGGGTATTTCCGTCAGTATCTCTCGGCCCAGGGTGACCAGGTAAGCGACAGGGAAGTAGTCGACTTCCAGAAGATTCCCGTGATGCCGGTTCGTGACCGGAACGACAACTGGACCACTGTCAGCATTGCCTTTCCCGGAAGAAATGTATATGCCCGCCTGTGGAAGGTGGATGTGGGCAGGACCCCGCTTTACCTTATGGATACGGACTTTGAAGACAATCTTTTGGAAGACAGGGGGATCACCCACCAGCTGTATGGAGGAGACTGGGAAAACCGCCTGAAACAGGAACTGCTGCTGGGGGTAGGAGGGATACGTGCCCTTCGGGCCCTGGGGATCAATGCCGATGTGTACCACTGTAACGAGGGACATGCCGCCTTTACGGGCCTGGAGAGGATCAGGGAATATGTGGTTGACGAGAACCTTTCCTTTGAGGAAGCCAGGGAAGTAGTGCGCGCTTCTTCTCTCTTCACAACCCATACACCGGTTCCTGCCGGTCATGACGCCTTTACTGAGGATATGCTCCGTCCCTATTTCTCGCATTATCCCGAAAGACTGAAAACGTCCTGGGAAACTCTTATGGCTCTTGGGAAATCAGATGTGTGCGATTCCCATGAGAAATTTTCCATGAGTTTTCTGGCTGCCAATCTGTCCCAGGAGATCAACGGGGTAAGCAAACTGCACGGACTGGTAAGCCGGGATATTCTCAACCCCCTGTGGCCGGGTTACCTGCCCCAGGAATCCCACGTTGACTATGTGACGAACGGAGTACATTACCACACCTGGACGGCAACGGAATGGAAAGAGCTACATGCCAGGGTGTTCGGTAAGGATTTTGGGACCCATCACTACAACAGGGATTGCTTTGAGGGAATACTCGGTGTGACAGACAAGGAAATATGGGATATTCGAAACAAACTGAGGGCAAAATTGATGGACAGGATTGTCCTGGCCCTGTCGAGTACCGAAAGTGCCCCTGAATTCTATTCTCCAAGGGACGTGGTGGCCATCAGGGCTGCCCTGAGCAAGGATTACCTGACCATCGGCTTTGCCAGACGTTTTGCAACTTATAAAAGAGCGCACCTGCTCTTTGCCAATTTGGAACGGCTGGATGCCCTGGTCAACAATCCCAAAAGGCCCGTGCAATTCCTTTTTGCCGGAAAAGCTCACCCCCACGACAAGGCCGGACAGGACCTTATCAAGCGGATCGTGGAAGTATCCCGCATGCCGCGGTTCATAGGGAAGATCCTTTTCCTGCCCAACTACAATATGGAAATGGCCAAACGCCTGGTACAGGGAGTGGATGTATGGATGAACACTCCCACGCGTCCCCTCGAAGCATCGGGGACCAGCGGGGAAAAGGCCTCTCTCAACGGGGTCATGCATTTCAGTGTGCTGGACGGCTGGTGGGTGGAAGGATACCGCAAAGGTGCGGGCTGGGCGCTTCCCGAAGAGAGAACCTACGAAAACCAGGAATACCAGGACGAACTGGATGCTGCCACCATATACAATATGCTGGAGAATGAGATCGCCCCCATGTTCTACAAAAGGAATCATGAAGGGATCCCCGTTGAATGGATACAGCATGTGAAAAATACGGTGGCATACGTGGCCGGGAACTTTACGACCAACCGCATGATGGAAGACTATGAAGTGAAGTTCTACAAGCCGCTTGCGGAAAGGCATGCCAAAATGATTGACCGGAATTTTGCCCTCGCCAGGGAAATGGCTTTCTGGAAAAAACGGATGGAACGGGAATGGCCATCCCTGGAAGTGTTATCCTACACGCACCCCAACGACAGCAAGGATATACTTACCCTGGGAAGTGAAAGTGAATCGAGGATTACGCTCTATCTGGGCGCCCTGTCTGCGGAGGACATTGGCGTCGAGATGGTGATTACCACACGCGGCAGGGACGGAGCTACCATCATTGACGAGATCGTCCCTTATCGTCTGGAACATGTTTCCAACGGCCAGGCAGCATACGTTTGTAAACTGATGCCCCAGGCGGCCGGATCGTACTATATTGCTTCCAGAATTTATGCAAATAACCCTAACATGCCTCACAGGCAGGACTTTGCACTGGTAAAATGGTTGTAGCTGCAACTGGTTTTTTTGACGGGGTCCACCTGGGACACCGTGCCGTGCTGAACTCCCTGGTGGAAACGGCGCGGCAAACGGGTGGACGCAGTCTGGTGCTGACCTTCTGGCCGCACCCCAGGGCCGTACTGCAGCAGGATGCCCAAAGATTCCGCCTGCTTACTTCGCTTGAAGAAAAAAAGGAGATGGTCCTTGGACTGGGAGTGGATGACTTTGAGGTGATACATTTCACCCGGGATCTTTCAGCCGTTTCCGCCGGGGTTTTTTTCAGGGAATATCTGCGGGACCGCTACAGGGTGAACATTCTGGTGGCCGGATACAACCACCGTCTGGGATCTGATGCCGTGAGCGATACAGCCCCCATGCACCAGGAAGCGCGTAACACCGGTCTGGAGGTCGTCCGTGTCCCTGAGTACGTGTCTTCGCAGGGAGAACACATCAGTTCCACAAAGATCCGGGCGGCGCTCTCTGCGGGATCCGTTGAAACAGCAAACCGATGGCTGGGCTATCCATACCGCCTGCACGGAGTCGTCGTGGAAGGCAACCGTATAGGGAGAACACTTGGATTCCCGACGGCCAACATGCAACTCTACGAACCCCTGAAACAGCTTCCTGCCAACGGGGTATACAAAGTGGAAGCCGGGGTGAACGGTACCTGGTACAAGGGTATGATGAACATAGGATTCCGTCCGACTGTGGCCGATCATTTGGAACATACCATTGAAACACATATCTTTGACTTCAACGACGACATTTACGGACTGGACATGACGGTCCGCATACTGCAACACCACAGACATGAAATCGCATTTCCGTCTTTGGATGCGCTGAAAGAGCAATTGAAGAAAGACAAACAAGATTTATTATGAATTCTGATACACTGGTTACCATCCTGCTGAGCGTACTGGCTATTGCCTTCGGGATCTTTAACGCCCGGTCCAAGAAAAAACAGGCAGCCGCACGTCTTCCCAGACGGACGGTGGTCCTGCCTGAAGCGGAATACAAAAGGCCTGCATACGAATATGCCCGGGCCTCCGTTCAGGACACGGAACTACCTGAAGAAGCTCCTGCCGCAACCGATCACTACGCGGATCAACAGGACGTTCAAATGGAACAGCAAACCCCGTCGGAGCATCGGAAATTCGGATTCAATCCCAGGCAGGCCGTATTGTTTTCAGAGATTCTCAGACCAAAATTCGATGAATTTGGTTGATTCATAAAGAAGTATTATATTTGTATCAAGAAGAGTTCTGCTCATGCAGGGTTCTTCTTCTGCTTTATTTAACGATAACTGACTATTATGACCAAGACTCATTATCTCACGGCCGAAGGCCTTGAGAAACTAAAACTGGAACTGAACAGGCTGACCTCCGTGGAACGGGAAGCCGCCGCCCGCGCCATTGCAGAAGCCCGGGATAAGGGAGATTTGTCCGAAAATGCCGAGTACGATGCAGCCAAGGATGCCCAGGGTTTGCTGGAAATGAAGATCGCCAAGCTGCAGAATCTCCTCGCCAATGCAAGAGTCGTGGATGAGTCAAGGCTTAATACCGAGGTGATCCAGATCATGAACAAGGTGAAGATCCTGAACCTTAAGAACAAAGCCGTAATGGAAGTGACCCTGGTCGGAGAAAGTGAAGCCAACCTGGAAGAACGCAGACTGGCCGTGTCTTCCCCCATAGGGAAGGGATTGCTGGGGAAGAAAAAAGGAGAGGTCGCGCGCATCGAAACCCCTTCGGGCATGATTGAATATGAAATCCTCGAAATATCTCTTTGATATGGCTACTGTCTTTTCACGTATTGTATCCGGAGAGATCCCTTCCTACAAGGTGGCGGAGGACGATCGTTTTTTTGCCTTCCTGGATATCAATCCCCGCAAACCGGGACATACCCTGGTGATTCCCAAACAGGAAACCGATTATATTTTTGATCTGGACCCTGAACAGCTGGGAGACCTTTTCTGTTTTGCACAAAGGGTGGCCCGCGCGATAAAGGAAGCAATACCCTGTAAACGGATAGGGATGGGCGTGCTGGGCCTTGAGGTCCCGCATGCCCACATACATTTGATCCCCATGGACTCGGAAGGAGATATGAACCTGAGCCGGCCCGCATGCAGGATCCCTGCCGACCAGATGCAAAGCATATGTCGCACCATTGCTGACAAATTCGAATAATACCATCATGAAATATTACAAGATCTTATTTGCGGCAGCCGTTCTGGGCACCGCGTTGTTTTCCTCGTGCAGCTCGGGGGATGAAATCCGCATAAGCGGCAATGTAGCCCGCCCTCAGGGGGATGAACATCTTATTCTCAAACGTTTGGACTTTACTGCTGAAACTGTGCTGGACACACTGGAAGTCAGTGAGGAAGGTGATTTTACATACGAACTGGCAACCGCCGGCGACAACCCCGGGTTTTATTACCTGTATCTTGACGGAAAAAAGATCACTTCGCTCGTACTTAAAAAAGGCGACCGCGTGGAGGTCCGTACCGGAAAGGACGGAAAGGAAGTTCATATAGAAGGTTCTCCGGAGTCACTTCTTCTGGGGCAGGCCGATAAGAGGCTGGGAGAAACGGCCGGTAGGTTTGATTCCCTTTACCGGATGTACGACCAGGCCACCGGAAGTGCACGGGAAGCCCTCGGGATGGAGCTGGGATCTGTTTTCGTGAAATACAAACAGGCTGCCATTCGTTTCATATACGAACATCCCCGTTCTTTTGTGAACACAGCGGTAGTGTTTCATTCATTTCCCCGTCAGCTGTATGTCTTTTCAGACAACAGGGATGCCCCCCTGTTAAGGAGGGTGTATGATTCACTGTATGTGGATTATCCTACTTCCGAGTACGTAGCTGCGGTCAGGGACCGATACGAAAGTATGGAGAAGGCCCTGGGCATGGAGAATGCCCTGGACAAAGCCGAACTGTCCGATTTTCCCGACGTTTGCCTGCCCGGTCTGGACGGAAAAACAGTTTGTCTGTCTTCCCTGAAAGGAAAAATCATTGTGCTGGCTTTCTGGCATTCGGGAAATGTGCAGATGAGGCTTGACAACAGTGAATTGCTCGAGGTATACCACCGGTACGCACCCCGCGGGCTGGAAGTCTACCAGGTAGCACTCGATACCGATAAAACAGCCTGGGCCACCATGGTCAGGGACCAATCCCTGCCCTGGATCAGTGTATGCGACGGAAGGGGGATCTATTCTTCTGCCGTGACTACCTATAATGTCGTGGAAATTCCCACTTACTTCATCATTCAGAAGAACGGGGACATCACTGACCGCCTGGGGAATGTAAATGAGGTGATCAGCCGCCTGCAGCGTCTGTTTTAGGGGGCGTGATCCGGAACTCTTTCAGATAAAACGGCGTGTAATAGGCCACATCCCGAAAGTCCTTTTCCGCATAAGCTTTTGCCGCAGCCTTTGCCATTCCGTCTGCATGGGATTCCAGCGGGACGAACCTTGCGTTGGGATGTGAGATCACGTTCCTGCATTTTTCTGCTCCGTCACCGGTGAAAACGACCAGACCCGAATCCAGTTCCCTTAGAAAACTATCTTCCGTCACGGTTACGGCACTGTCTGCCCCGGTTCTCTGCACTGTCATTCCCGTTCCGCTGCCTGTGGCCGAAAAGGGTGCGGTGTACACCTCCATCCTACGGGCGTCTATCATGGGGAAAATACGGTACAGATCCCGCAACGGAGCCTGTTCGACATACAGTTGTGCGATCAGTTCCAGGGAACTTACGTGTATCAGGGGAATGGAAGCCCCAAAACAAAGACCTTTGGCCGTAGAGACACCGACGCGCAGTCCTGTGTACGATCCGGGACCGCCGCTGACTGCAACTGCGGCGCAATCGTTGATCTGCAGACCGCATTCCCGGAGGATTTCATCAATAAAAACGGCCAGCATGGAGGCATGCACCCTGGGCTCCGCCGACTGGCGCCGGGCTATGATCCCGGTGTCTTCAGAGAGCGAAACAGAACAGACCGCCGTACTGGTCTCAATTAACAGAAATCGTTGCACTTACTTTGGTGTCTTTGCTTGCTTTATCTTCCACTTCTTCGGTTTTCGGTTCCACTTTGGTCCCGTTTGCCAGTGTACGTGAAATGGCAGAGTAGGGGCCGGTAACCACCTTGTCCGCAGGGGTAAGCCCGCTGGTGATCTGGATGTGGATGTGGTCCTGCAGTCCCGAGGTAACCCGCACAGCTTCCACGGTGTTGTCATCGCGCAGCACAAAAACCTGTTCTACCAGTTCGTTGGGACCGAGCTGGACCTTCACACTGTCGGCAAGAAGATCGGAGCGTGTGGTGATGCATTGGATGGGAATGGCTGTGACCTGGTACCTGGTTTCAGTCTGTATGGATACCGAGGCCGACATTCCGGGTCTGAACGGCGTTGGAGAACCGTCCTCAACCAGGTCCCGGTATGATTCCGGCAGGATGAACACCTTGACCTCAAAATTGGTTACCTGCTCCAGGGCAGAACCGATGTTCTTTGCCGAGTTGGCTATCTGGGTCACCACGCCCAGAAACTTGCGCCCCGGATAGGCGTCTACTTCCACCTGGGCCGTATCGCGTTGTTTGATTCGTACGATATCGTTCTCGTTCACATCTACCAGCACTTCCATTTCCTGAAAATTGGCAATCCGAAGCATCTCGGTTCCTGCCATCTGGCTGGTTCCCACCACCCGTTCCCCGCGTTCCACATCCAGCTTGGAGACGATGCCGTTCATCGGAGAGAAAATGGTGGTCTTGGCGAGGCTTTCTTCCGCCTCGGCAAGTCCTGCCTCGGAACTCTGAACGTTGAAGCGGGCTCCGTTCAGCTGTTCCCCTGCGATGGAATATTCAGAGGACGAGGCCTCGAATTCAGCCTGGGAAATGGCTCCCTGCTCGTAAAGTGAAAAGTTCCTGTTGTAGGAGAGTTCCACCTGCCGGAATTGCGCTTCCTGTTGTGCCAGTTGTGCCCTGGCCTGGTTCAGTGCGGCCCTCATCCTGTCACGTGCAGATATGTACTGGTCCTGTTTGATCTGAAGCAGGACCTGTCCCGCTTTCACGTAATCTCCTTCTGCAACGTTCAGGACCACGATCTCGCCCGGCACGTCCGGACTGATCTTGACTTCGGTCACAGGCTGGATCTTTCCGTTGGCCGGGATGATCTCGGTGATGTTCTTGACTACGGGGTTCGCCACGGTAACGGGAGTGCCTTTGCCTGAACGGGTTTTTCCTACAATGATCAGAATGACAATAAGTACGACAGCACTTATGATGATCCACAATACAGATTTCTTCATGGGATATTGATTATAACGTTATGGGAATGCCTTTATAAAAGTCCAGGATCTTGAGTTTGAATACGTGTTCGTATTTTGCCTGGAGGAAATTGCTCTGCGCCTTGAAAAGGTTTGTTTTGGAAACAATATAATCCGTACCGTTGAGCATGCCGATGTCGAATTTCTGCTGCACGTAACGGAAAGATTCTTCCATGGCCCTCACATTCCTTTCGGTAGCACGGGTCCTGAGGTAGGTTGAGGTGGCGTCGTTGGCTGCCTGCTGTACTTCCTTCATAAGCATATGTTGCGCGTTCTTCATTTCCAGTTCTGCCATTTCCAGGCCCAGACGTGCGTTTTTGACATTGGTGCTGACCTGCCAGCGGTTGAAAATGGGAATGTTGAGTGAAAGACCAATGGACGGGTTGTTGTTGTTTTTCATCTGTTCCCAGAACCCGGCCGAGGAACCGCCGAAGATATCATCTATGGGATTGGCGCCCGTACCTTCATCGGGGTCCGGGTCTTCTTTTTTCTTGTTGGCGTCTGAATAGAACGAGGAATACCCGAAGGAGAGCGACAGACGCGGATAACGGCCTCCCTGGGCGATGGCCAGGTCGTATTTGCGCTGTTCCAGGTTGTATTCCGTCTTTTTGATCTGTGGCAGCTCCAGCGAAGCGTAGTACAGATCTTCCACGGAAACCGGCTCCATTTCCTGCAGACTTTCCAACTGAGGGATCACGATCTCAAATGCTTCTCCCTCGGGCAGGTCCAGCAGCTGGGACAGGTTCAGGTAATACGTCCTGAGGCTGTTTTGGGCGTCGACCACCTGCAGCTCCTCGGTAGCCAGCTGGGATTCTATCTCCAGCAGGGCACTCAGCGGCTGGCTGCCGGCATCTACCAGTTTTTTTGTCCTGGAACATTGTTCAGCTACGCTTTCACGGCTCTGAACGGCTGCCTGGAGAATCTCCCCGGCCAGCAGCACATTCAGGAAACCGCGCGTGATCTCGATGGAAATTTCATTACGCAGTTTTTGCACTTCCTGGACGGCTATATTCAGTTTTACCTGCTCCTGTTTGACCGTGTTGAGTCTTTGAAAACCGGTGAACAGGTCCATATCTGCATAGAGACCTACTCCCGTGTTGGTACTGCGGACGTGGTTCAGGATGGTTAGCGTTGACAGGTCCACCGACTGGCCCCAGTTTACGTTTTCACTGATGCGGGCGCTTACCGAGGGGCTAAACGCCATTTTGGATTGAAAGTGTAAGTTTTGGGACTGTGCCACACTCAGCTCCTGTTGTTTGATCGTCAGATTGTTTTCCCAGGCATATCGGATACATTCCTCAAGGGACCATTTTTTCTGGGCATGAAGGGACAGGGGAAGGATCAAAACAAAAAGCCATAAAAGACCGGTACTTTTTTTCATATTCTTAGCTATGTATATCCTGCAAATTTACTTTTATTTATAGAATATACAACAACAGTGCCTAAAAGGGATAGCAGGCACAACAATACGTTCAGACCTGCCCTCCCTGAAGAATACAGAAGGGTCACCGAAGGCAGTGTCGTCTGAAAGGTATAGACGATCGTATTGTATATCCAGTGCGTGGAAACAGTCAGGGCAATATCCCCGCTCCCCAGGTACAGGCACCCGAGTAACATCCCTGTCACCAGGCGCTGCAGGAAGAGTGAACCCGTTTCCGGACGGTGACACAGGGAAAACAGCAGGGCCGTAAGCGGGATCATTACCCACGCGGTCATACCGGTCTCTTTCATACGCGTGATGAGGAATTCCCTGAACAGCAATTCCTCACTCAAAGAAGCCCAGAAAAAGGTGCCCAGCACTACCGGAAGGTAGGTGTTCCAATCCAAATTGGAAAAAGCCTTTCCCGTAAGGATCACGGTCAGCGTAGCCACGGGAGCCAGCATCAGTCCGGAAAGCCGGAAGATCCTTTTCCATGGCACCGCAGGCAGTCGTTTCATTCTTTTTCGCTTCCCCGCCATATAGGTGAGACACATACCTGCTGCTCCCGCCATGTGAGCGATAAGGGGGTCGGTTCCCAGTAACGTTTTCAGGAGGGCAGCTGCGATCAGGGCCGGGAAGGTGAAAAGAACATAGAGCCAAACGGGATAGGCTATAAACAAATATTTACGCATTAGGCCGGTACGGCCGTTTTCTTAAGTTTACCGATCAGGTTCGCCCCCAGATCGTAAAGCACCCGGAATGCCTGGCCCAGGATTTCTCCCAGCATGTAGGCAAGATCGGAATCAAACCCGGGAGCGGTCATACCTCCCGTAACGGCGCAGCAGGCATTGTCGTCCAGCGACACAAAACCCGGCAGATATCCATTGCAGTTCAAAGTTTTCATTTGTTCCATCCCGCTCTGAATCCTGCTATGAAACTGTCAACATTTTCGGCGAGCATGGTAACCAGGACTCCTGCCTTCCCCATCTTTCCCGCCAGTCCCTTCAGGAGATCTTCCAGTACTTCACCCAGGACACCGTACTCCGAATCTCCCCCGGTAACTACGTACTGGATGGATTCATCCAGTTTGCCGAACCCAAAATTCCGCATCACATAATCACTCATAATCATTTTGGTTTTTAATTAATTTCTCACTGATCAGGCGCGTGAGATTCCGCCGGCAAGCGCGCGTTTGCTTATATCATAATCCCTGCTGCCTGCACCAGGCAGCGTATTTTCCGTTTTTACCCATCAGGTTTCCGTGAGGTCCTTCCTCGGCGATCTTTCCCCGTTCCAGCAACAGGATATTCCCGGCAACAGACAGGGTGGACATACGGTGGCCGGTGATCACGATCCCCGTTCCCTGACTGCTCCACAGGCGCAAGGCATTGAGCACGTAAGATTCCGAAGTGCTGTCAAGCGACGAGGTGGCTTCGTCCATAATAATCCAGGAAGGATTGCCGTAGGCGGTACGTGCCAGGGCTACACGTTGCCGCTGTCCTCCGGAAAGTTGCACACCCTGTTCTCCGATGGGGGTCAGGATTCCCCTGGGGAGTGTTTCGAGGAAGGTGTCCAGTCCAAGCTCCCTGCACAACACGGACACACGTTCCATATCGGGGGAACTGTCTCCCAAAGTGATATTGTCCAGGATGTTCCCTTCAAACAATTCGGCTTTCTGCGGTACGATCCCCACGTGTTTTCTCCACGTATCCAGAGGGACGTCTTCCGCCCGTATGCCGCCCAGTGTAAGTGTGCCTCTGTCGGGGAGGTACATCCTCAGGAGCAACGAACCAAGCGTACTTTTACCCGAGCCGCTTTCCCCGGCAATCCCGGTAATGCTGCCTGCCGGGAAAGTGTATGAGAAAGAATCAAAGAGCACAGGCCTTCCCGGGTAATGGAAAGACAATTCCTCTACGGCCAGGTCGCCCCTGTGCCAGCCGGGTCTGCTGCCTGAAGGCACATCCCCGCTGACGGGAAACGGCTCCTGTTCCGTTTCCAGCTCCATGATCTCGAACAGCCGTTCAGAGGCTATCCGTGCATCCCTGTATTTCTGGCTGAACGATATGATCTCCGTTACCGGGGCCGAGAAATAGGCCGTTAGTGCATAAAATGTAAGTAATTCGCCAAATGTCATCCAATCCCGTGTCACGAACGTTGCCCCGGTCCACAAAATGGCCAGCCCTGTTCCCCGGGTGAGCGTATCGCCCCAGGTAGCGGCCCACAGCTGGTTCATCCCGCCCCTGTAGGCATTCTTCACGTACGATCCGAACCGTTCCCGAACCTTTTCTATCATATGTTCCTGTGCGGTATTGTACTTGATCTGGGCCACTCCCCGGAGAGAATCCACCAGTCCCGATTCCAGGGCCGCCTGCGATACCATGATCCTGCGCTGCGTGTCTTTGTTGCGCCTGTCAAACAGATAATAGATACCTGCATACAGTGGCAGTGAAGCCATGCAGATCCATGTCAGCCGGGTGTTGAACAAAAACATGACCACAAAGGAGAAGAGCAGCGTAAAAAAGCTCAGCGCTATGGTCAGGGATCCCGTGCTGAGAAAGGTGCTTACCTTGAAGGCATCATTGATCCGGGCCACCAGCTCGCCTGATTGCCGCTGGTCAAAGAAACGCTGCGGCAGGTACATGATGTGCCGGTAGAATCCTTCCACCAGGCGGGATGCCGTCCTGAACCCGGTCCGGAGCAGGAACCGTACCCGGAACATATTGAGTGAAAGCGCACATACGGCAATATAGATCATGGCCAGTCCCATCAGGCGCAGCAGTGCCTCCGCCCCTTGGGGGATCACCGCATCGGCGATCTGTTTGAGGAATAAAGCCGAGGCAATGCCCGTGAAGGTGTACAGGAACGAGGCGGTCAGCGCTCCCAGGAACATTTTTTTCTGTCCTTTCATCAAAACCATTATCCTGCTGAGAAATCCCGGGATATGGTTCCCTTTTTCAAATCCTTCCCCGGGAGTGAGCGTAACCAGCACCCCGGTCCACTCGCCGGTCACACGGTCTGTATCCAGCCGGTGCATCCTCCCGTCCTCCGGGTCCATGATCCGGCAGGTGATTTTTTTCCCGTGCCGGCCCTTACGCACTCCGTAAAAGACTACAAAATGGCTGTGTCCGTTTTCCCGGATCATGTGCAGGACCGATGGAACAGGAAGGTGTCTGAACACTTCGTCCCCGGCCTGTCCGGCATCCGGACTGCGGCCGTAAGCCTGGGCATCCAGATGCAGGGCTCTGGCCCCTTCACGAATCCCCTGTACGGAAATGCCGTGCGTCTGCGTACCGCTCCATTGCCGGATCTGCTCCAGAGGAAAGCGCAATCCGAACCAGGCGGCGGCAGACGCCAGGCATGCCGCTCCGCAATCACTGATGTGGTGTTGCCGTATCCGTATCTTCTTCATTCTCGCATACGTTAAAAAAAGGAGCTGTCTTTCTTCCCCCTCCGTATCCGGTCCGGGGAAACAGAGCCCGCATCTCCCTGTTTCCGGCGAATCCCGGATCTTTCACACAAGACAGCTCCGTGGATACAAACAACAGAAAAACAACCATCCCCCACACAGTGGCCATCACTACCGCAATGAAAAAAATAACAAACCCCGTCCTTCTCTTTCCGGGAAGGAAATGATCACCTGATGATGCCCTTTCCAGCGCAGGGTAGGTGGTTTTTTCGGTTGTCTTCATAACGCAAACCTACGTCGCAGAAAAAGAAATCCGTGGACAAAAAAGATAAAGAGGAAAAAGAGACAATTATTCCATGAAGGAAAGATAAGGAAGCAGAATGGATGAAAATGCATCAACCACCGGGTACAGGCGGGATGATGCAAAGGCTTCGGCAGGCAGGAAAGAAGCCATGGCATCGAACAGATTTAGCACATAGACCAGGATCACTACCAGAATATTCCATTTGATCCATCCGAAGATAGCTCCGGTAAGGCGGTTAAGCCATCCAAGCAGGACAATTTTCAGCAGCTTGTCCAAAAGATGTCCCAGTAAGGTCACCCCTATCAGAACCAGAATGAAAGTAGCAATGAAAGCCACGATACGTAACCCTTCCCCGTTCCATCCGAACCATTCCACAATGCGGTCGGCAGCAAATCCTGTAAAATGATACGATACGTAACAGGCCAGGATCAGCGCCAGTATGCCGAAAACCTGTTTGATCAGACCTTTGTACAAGCCTTCCAGAACGGCTATGATCCATACTATCAGAAGTATGATATCTATGTAATTGAATGAAAGTTTTGCCAACATGTTTCCAAAGATAGGTAAGATTCGTATCTTTGCAAACTATTTTTAGCCCTGTTAATTATGAAGTTCCCTGAATATAAGACTTTTGACCTGCCTGCCATGCAGGAAAAGATCGTGGAGAAGTGGAACCGCGAAGAGACCTTCCGCCGCAGCGTGGAAGACCGTCCCCAGGCACCTTCTTTCGTGTTCTTTGAAGGGCCTCCCTCGGCCAACGGGATCCCCGGTATTCACCACGTGATCTCACGCACCATCAAGGATGCGGTTTGCCGCTACAAGACGCAGCGCGGTTACAGGGTCGAACGCAGGGCGGGCTGGGACACGCACGGACTTCCCGTAGAACTGAGCGTGGAAAAACAACTGGGCATAACCAAGGAAGATATAGGGAAAAGCATTTCCGTAGAAGAATACAATGCCGTATGCAGAAAAGAGGTCATGCGCTATACGCGTCAGTGGGAGGTGCTCACAGAAAAAATGGCCTACTGGGTGGACATGAGCCGTCCGTACGTGACCTACCACAACTCCTATATAGAAACGGTCTGGTACCTGCTCAGGGACATATACCAGAAAGGCCTCCTGTACAAGGGCTATTCCATACAGCCCTATTCTCCGGCTGCCGGCTCGGGCCTGAGTTCCCACGAACTGAACCAGCCCGGCTGCTACAAGGACGTGAAGGATACCACGTGTACGGCTCAATTCGAGATCGTAAAAGACCCCACAAGTGCATTTCTCTTTGAGAGGGAAGGGGAGCGGGTATACTTCCTGGCCTGGACCACCACCCCCTGGACGTTGCCGTCCAATACCGCCCTTTGCGTAGGGCCCGGCATACGCTACGTCAAACTGCATACCTGCAATCCGTATACCGGTGATCCCGTGTCCGTAGTCATGGCGGAAGACCTGAAGGAAACCCTGTTTCCTGAAAAGAACACGGAGATTCCCATGGAATCCTATACACCCGGGGACAAAGCCCTGCCTTTTCAACAGGCAGATGCCACCTTTACCGGGAAGCAGCTGGAAGGCATTTCCTACCGGCAGCTCATCCCGTGGGTCAACCCGGGAGCAGGAGCGTTCCGTGTGGTGACCGGCGATTTTGTCACAACGGAGGAAGGCACGGGTATTGTACACATTGCACCCACCTTTGGGGACGACGACAATAAAGTGGCCAGAAAGCACGGCATACCCGCCCTGTTGCTGACCGACAGCAACGGCAGCCTGTGCCCGATGGTCGACAAAACAGGGAAATTCTACCGTCTGGAAGACCTGGACCCGGCTTTTGTGAGCTCGAGGGTGGACGTTCAAGCCTACGCGCCCTTTGCCGGCCGGTACGTGAAAAACGCATATGACCCGCAATGGAAGGATGGTAAAGGATCTTCTGCCGGGGCGGACTCTCTGGATGTGGAGATATGCATGTGGCTGAAAAAGAACGGACGGGTATTCAGAATTGAAAAAATGGTCCACAACTATCCCCATTGCTGGAGGACCGACAAACCCATCCTCTATTATCCGCTTGATTCCTGGTTCATCCGGACCACTGCCGTTAAGGAACGCATGATGGCACTCAACGACACCATCAACTGGAAGCCGTCCTCCACCGGTACGGGCCGTTTTGGCAAATGGCTGGAAAACCTGCAGGACTGGAACCTCTCGCGCAGCCGTTTCTGGGGAACGCCCCTGCCCGTGTGGCGCACCGAAGACGGCAGCGAAGAACGCTGCATCGGCTCCCTGCAGGAATTGTACGAAGCCCTCGAAGATTCCGTGTCCAAAGGATTTATGGTCTCCAACCCATTGAAGGATAAAGGTTTTGTTCCCGGTGACTTCAGCCGGCAAAACTACGAAAAGATAGACCTGCACCGGCCTTTTGTGGACTCATGGATCCTCGCCTCGGCAAACGGGCAACCCATGCGACGCGAACCCGACCTGATAGACGTCTGGTTTGACTCGGGCTCCATGCCTTTTTCCCAGGAAGGCCTGGAAAAACTGGGAACCCCCGCATTCGGCCAGGTGGCCGATTTCATTGCCGAGGGGGTGGACCAGACCCGCGGCTGGTTCTTCACACTCCATGCCATCGCCGCCATGGTCAACGACCGGGTCTGTTTCCGCAACGTGCTTTCCAACGGACTGATCCTGGACAAGAACGGCAACAAGATGAGCAAACGCCTGGGCAACACCGTGGATCCGTTCAGGATGCTTGACAAATACGGAGCCGATCCCCTCCGCTGGTACATGATGACCAATGCCCAGCCCTGGGACAACCTTCGCTTTGACGAGGGGGGAGTAGACGAAGTCCGCCGGAAATTCTTCGGAACCCTCTACAATACATATTCTTTCTTTGCGCTTTACGCCAATGTGGACGGCTTTACCGCTGCACAGGCAGGTCCTGATTATTCCGGATGTGTCCCTGTGGAGCAAAGACCCGAGATAGACCGCTGGATCATATCGTTGCTCAACACCCTGACCATTAAAGTCCTGAATGCTTACGACGATTACGATCTGACCACGGCCGGACGCCTGATCCAGGACTTTGTCTGCGACCAGCTGAGCAACTGGTACGTGCGTCTGAACCGGAAACGCTTCTGGGGAGGCGACATGGATCCGGACAAACGCGCCGCCTACCAGACGCTCTATGCGTGCCTGAAAACCGTCGCCCTGCTGGGAGCCCCCCTGGCCCCGGTCTATATGGAACGCCTGTTCCTGGACCTGACAGGCAACGGTTCGGTACACCTGGAATTGATGCCCGTTGCCGACCAAACCCTGGTGGACGAGGCCCTGGAAGAACGCATGGACCTTGCCCAGCGCTGTACCTCCATGGTACTTGCCCTGCGCCGCAAAGTCAACATCAAGGTCCGCCAGCCCCTGAGCAAGATCCTCATGCCCGTTCTGGACCCGGCTCTGGCCGACAAGCTGGAACTGGTACGGAGCACCATCCTGGGCGAAGTCAACGTCAAGGATCTGGAATTCATCCACGACACCACCGGCCTAATTTTGAAAGCTGTAAAACCCAACTTCAAGGTGCTGGGCAAAAAGTACGGCCCCCAAATGAAAGACATCACCGCAGCACTCAACCGGTTTTCGCAGGAAGACATCACCGCCCTGGAACAAGCCGTAGGGCAGGGCTCCTATATCCTGGAACTCCCGTCGGGTAAGGTTTCCCTGGAACGCGATGATGTCACCATCACCTCGCAGGACATGCCCGGCTGGCTCATAGCCGTGGAAGGTCCCCTTACCGTAGCCCTGGACGTAACCATCACCGATGCGCTTCTGCGGGAGGGGACGGCACGTGAACTGGTCAACCGCATCCAGAACCTGAGAAAAGACACCGGACTGGAAGTCACCGACAAGATCCGCCTGGTCATTGAGCACCGTGAAGACATCGCAGACGCCCTCTCTGACTTTGGACAATATATTGCCCAACAGGTACTTGCAACCGAAATCACCACATCCCCGGCACCCCCGCGTGCCCACCCTGTGGAATGGGAAGACGGCACACTTGACATACATATTGAGAAATCATAATTATATACTACATTTGTGTTTTCCAAAAAACTTGGACCATGACTAAAAAACAAACTACTACAGCTCCAAAGGCAAAGGAAGAGGTAAAAGAAAAGCTCCGTTATTCGGACGAGGAATTGCAGGAATTCAAGACACTGATCAACGAAAAACTTGCCCAGGCCCGTGCCGACTACGAAGAACTCAAAGCCGTGGTAACCCATAGCCAGAGTAACGATACAGAAGACACGTCCCCCACATTCAAAGTGTTGGAAGAAGGAGCCTCGGCCCTCTCCAAAGAAGAAGCCGGCCAGCTGGCACTGCGCCAGCACAAATTCATCCAGTCCCTGGAAACGGCCCTGATCAGGATCGAAAACAAGACCTATGGGGTTTGCCGTGAAACCGGGAAACTCATCCCCAAAGAACGTCTGCGCCTGGTGCCCCATGCCACCCTTTCGGTTGAAGCCAAAAACAACAGAGATTAAACGCTCCATGAGCAAACGCAGACTATCCAGAGGCAAGATCCTTGCTCTTATCATTACCGCCATCCTGTTTCTTGACCAGCTTTCCAAGATCTGGATCAAGACGCACTTTACCCTTCACGAAAGCATCCATGTAATTGGCAACTGGTTCCAGATCTATTTTGTGGAAAATGAAGGCATGGCCTTTGGTATGGTCTTTGGCGGCGAGACCGGGAAACTCATCCTGAGCCTCTTCCGCATAGCCCTGAGCATCTTCATTATGTGGTACATTGTCAGGCTGCTCAAAAAACCCGATACACCCATGGGCGTACTGGTAGGCCTGGCGCTGGTTTTTGTAGGCGCCGTAGGCAACATCATAGACTGCGCCTTCTACGGACTTCTGTTCAGTGAATCCGGCCTCACCCAGGTTGCCCGAATGTTCCCCCCGGAAGGCGGCTATGCCTCCTTCTTACACGGCAAAGTCGTTGACATGCTTTATTTCCCCTTCATAGACACCGTCCTGCCCGACAACTTCCCCATCTGGGGCGGCCGCCGCTTTGTATTCTTCCAGTTCATCTTCAACATAGCCGACAGCGCCATCACCTGCGGCGCCCTGTACCTGCTAATTTTCAAATACAAATTTTTCTCCAAAAAATAAAAAGAATCCTTACCTTTGCCAGCCCCTAAGGGAAGCAGGAATGTACCACCGTGTTTGCCTCTGCCGGCAAATTTCCGCCTCAGATCCAAACCACAAACCCTGCCCCCGAAATGAACGGAGAGATGCCGGAGCGGTCGAACGGGGCGGTCTCGAAAACCGTTGAACCCTTATGGGTTCCGGGGGTTCGAATCCCCCTCTCTCCGCCAGATCCAAAAACGCAAAGACACGGACAACGTCCGTGTCTTTTTTTTGTGGCGCCCCTGAAAAAACAAATGCATTTGTTTTTTCCAGTGGTGCCACAAAAAAAGCTGCGCCTTGCTGCTTTGCGTTTTTGGATCTGAAGCCTCCCCCCCGGGGAACACCGAGCGCCTGTGGCGCGAAGGTAATCCCCCGGGGGAGGTGGTAAGTACCAGTTATAGCAAAAATGTACGTAACAGACACAAAG
>JAEAME010000175.1_pt1 | contig 83274 bp, 89 predicted proteins | sample 8958731 | NCBI WGS metagenome assembly JAEAME01 (sample SAMN16933194, study PRJNA681113) | bioreactor sludge metagenome | isolation source: anerobic bioreactor sludge (Control) | place: India:Bengaluru | collected 2018-10-24
GTGAAATCTGCAAACCTGTGAAACGCGCTCCGCTGAAGTAACAAAGGAGATTACACACAATATATGGCGAATTTCCATGGTAATGCACGATTCTGCACAAAGAATTCAGGATAACGCAGGTTTGTCTCACAACTCGCTGGTTTTGGGAAAGATCTTAAAAAATTTGACAGGACAGCTTACGGTATGAACAAACCCATGGGTTCGAAATTTGGCAATGAAGTACGCGTGGAATTCATTTTATAGTATTCATAGATAAAAGAAGTGAAAAAGTTATTGAAAAATAAGTTCTTAAGGGGTAATAATTATTAAAAAAATTATGTGCTACTTGTACTCTTTAGATAGACAATTTTCTCATTTTTACGATCCATACAGTTTTTCTCTATATCATAATAATACAAAAAAAGTGGAAAGAGGCGGGTTGTTGTTGAGGAACGCTGAATTGCTCAATAAAATAAAGTTTTTAAGGAAGAGAGGGACAGTTGGATAAAGGAAAGATAATAATCGTTGAGGATGAGGAAAGTATCCTCACAATGCTCAGTGAGTTCCTGAGCAGTAACGGATACATTGTTGATCCGTTTCTTGAAAGCAAAAAAGCATTATTCGCCTTGAAGGGAAATGAATATGATGTGCTTATAACCGATCTTTCTATGCCTCACATTGATGGTCTTCAACTAATAAATTACATTCAAAAGGAGTATCTCAACACTCTTGGAATTGTAATTACAGGATATGGGAGTCTCGATACAGCTATCAGCGCAATGAGATGGGGCGCCTTTGATTATGTTCTAAAACCATTTAAATTCGAGGAAGTCCTCACTGTTGTTGAATCCGCAATGTACTATTCAAAACTTATGAAAAGCGAGAATATTCCGCGGGGGCTCACGGGTAAGGCTAATTTATTAAGACGATTTTCTGAAAACAAGATAATTCGTGAAAATACAATTTTAAGAAACTGTCTCAAGGATAAGTACAAATTTGAGAATATCATTGGAATAAGCTTCCCCATGCAAAAGGTTTTTGAGATGATTGAAAAGGTGGCAGACACGAATGCTACAGTGCTAATTACTGGTGAAAGCGGAGTCGGAAAAGAGCTTGTAGCGCGTGCGATTCACTACAATTCATCAAGAAAAGATAGCCCTCTTGTTGTAGTTAACTGCGGAGCTATACCCGAGACATTGCTTGAGAGTGAGCTTTTTGGGTATGAAAAGGGTGCCTTTACAGGAGCAACCGGAACACGTTACGGAAGGTTTGAACTTGCCCACGGGGGTTCCATGTTTCTTGATGAAATAGGAGACATGAGTTTTAACCTTCAAGTAAAGCTTCTTAGAGTACTTCAGGAAAAAACATTTGAAAGAGTTGGCGGATCAAAGAGTATTAATGTAGATGTGCGAATTATTGCTGCCACGAACCGTATTCTGGATGACCTTGTCAAAGATGGAAAGTTTCGAGAGGACCTCTATTACCGTTTGAATGTTGTGCCTATCCACTTACCGCCTCTCAGGGAAAGGCGACAAGACATTCCGCTTCTTTTGGATTATTTTCTTGAGCGTTCGAATAAAATTAATAACGCTGAAATTGACGGATGCTCTGAGATGGCCATGAGTGTTTTGATGAATTACGGCTATCCTGGGAATGTAAGGGAACTCCAAAACCTTATTGAAAGGGTTGTTGTTTTAAAAAAGAAGGGCATCATCGATCTTGAAGACCTTCCAGACAAGATTTACCTTGCCGAACAGCAGGAGCAAAGTCATTTTGAAATTGAAAAAGGTTATGACACTCTTGTCTCAAACTTTGAAAAAGACCTCATCCTTCAGGCGTTGCAGGAGACAAACGGCGTAAAGAGTAAGGCTGCGCAGGTGCTGAGTCTGAACAGGACTACCCTTATTGAGAAAATGAAGCGTCTTGGTATAGACTGATGCCCTCTGTCAAAAACATGACAAAAGCTTGAACCAGTGGAGTTCGGATTTATAGTTCGGAGTGAAGAAACATCCCTCATACATTAATACATATATCGTATAACCTCTTATAACTGTTATATTTTTGGTTGTTTAAGCTTGTAACTCATAACTCAAAACTAATAACTGCTTTAAATTGGTACATATTTTGCAGTTTTGAAGTTCATGCCAGCGGTAGAAGCTAAACTTCTTGAAAACGCCTTCCAAGAATTTGCGAAGGCATCAGATTCAATTATCAATTACTACAGCGTGCTTGAAAGTCAGATACGTCAACTTAAGAAAGAAGTAGATGAAAAGAATACTGAGCTGGAAAAAGCCAGGGGATATCTTTACAACATACTCAATTCTTTACCGGTAGGCGTTGTTGTAAAAAATACATCAAACCTTATTTTTGTTAATAAAACTGCTGAGGAATTAGGATCGGATGTTTTCTTAAATAAATTAATGAATAATGGACAGAAATCAGGAGAATTAAAAAATGGTAAAGGCCACTATCGTTGGAAACGTGAAAGGATTGTAAATGGTTCTACAAGCAATGAAGTTGTTGTCTTTGAGGATGTAACTGAATTTGAAAAGATGAAGGAGAGGCTTGAACGTGACGAACGATTAATGGCCATGGGCGAAATGGCCGCTAGGATGGCTCACGAGATTAAGAATCCTCTTGGAAGTATGGAGCTTTTCCTCTCAATGTTGCTTAACACAAAGCTTAGACAAAAAGATAGGAAATATATTGATTACGTCTTGTTCGGTGTGAAGACCATCGACCGGACTATTAATAATTTGCTTTCATATACCAAGCCAAAAACACTTGCAGTTACTGAAGGCAAGCTTAGCCAGGTTGTTAAGGAAACTGTTGATTTTATGGACTTATCAGCTCGCAGTAGAGGTATTACCATTGAAGTTAACAGCAGTTTCAGTGAATCGTGCTTTTTTGATCCTGACCTAATGAAACTCGTGATCATGAACTTCATAAGCAACGCTATTGAGGCAATGAATGGAGATAAGGGGATCATTACGGTAGATGTGAAAGAGGATAGGAAATACGCCATTATCATTATAAATGACAATGGCGTTGGTATGAGTGAAGAATTGCGAAAGAATATCTTTAATCCATTTTTTACCACAAAGGACAAGGGCGTGGGTCTGGGACTTTATATCGTTTACAATATTATTAAGGCACACGGTGGCTATATTGAAGTCGAATCCATCGAAGGATCTGGTTCTTCATTCAATATATATATTCGAAAGGATAGCCTATGAGAACGAATGTATTGGTAGTAGACGATGACGACCATATGAGGATTGCCTTGAAGGAATCGCTGTCAAAGGTAGGATATGCTGTTTCAATGGCGGACAATGGCTTAAAAGCTGTTGAAGAAATAGACAGGAACATGTTTGACCTTGTCATTACCGATGTGAAGATGCCCCATCTAAACGGTATAGATCTTCTCCAACGAGTCAAAGATAAGAGACCTTTTCTACCCGTCATACTCATAACAGCATACGGGACCGTTCAGGATGCTGTGAAAGTTATCAAAGAAGGGGCATTTGACTACATCCAGAAACCCTTCAATACTGATACATTGTATGGCGTGGTAAAGAGAGCCCTTGGAATAAATGGAGGTAAAATTATATATGCATCACGGGAGATGAAGAATGTCCTTCAGTCAACAGAAAGGGTGGCAAATACGGATGCAACAGTTCTTATTCTTGGAGAGAGCGGAGTAGGAAAAGAATTAGTTGCCCGTTATATCCACGAGAATAGTGATCGAATTGATAAACCATTTATTGCTGTTAACTGTGCCGCTCTGCCTGAAAATCTCCTCGAAAGCGAGCTTTTTGGTTACGAAAAGGGCGCTTTTACCGGGGCATCTTCGAGAAAATTCGGTAAGTTTGAGCTCGCCGACAAGGGAACAATCCTCCTTGATGAGGTCACCGAGATGGACTTCAGACTTCAGGCAAAGCTTCTCAGGGTACTTCAAGAGAAGGAAGTTGAGGTGGTGGGAGCGAAATTCCCCAAGAAGGTGGATGTTCGTGTTATAGCAACCACAAATAGACAGATTGCACAATACGTTGAAGACGGCAAATTCAGAGAGGATCTTTACTATCGTCTGAACGTGTTCCCTATCCATGTGCCGCCCCTCAGGGAGAGGAGAGAAGATATCCCACCCCTTGTGTCATATTTCTTGAAGAAACATTCGAAAGGTATGGACGTGAGGATTGACGAAGGGGTAATGGAATATTTGAAACAGAAGAATTGGAAAGGCAATGTTCGGGAACTTGAAAACACAATTGCACGGGCGTGTATTCTTTCAAACTATTCAATGATCAAAATGATCCATTTGCCCGACTTGGATTCCATCAAAGATGTTTCGTTGGGATCAGTAAAAGAAATGGAAATGAAACTGATAATTGATGCGTTGAAATCAGTAAGGGGAAACAGAACAAAAGCAGCGGCCCTGCTAGGGATAACGGCAAGAACATTGCGTAACAAATTAAAGGAATACCGTGATATAGGCTTGAATATCCCTATGAAGGAGGTATGATGGAGGTTACGAATCTTTTAGAAAGAGCTCTGAATATACGAGCCCAGTATCACAAGATTTTATCCGGTAACATTGCCAATGTTGAGACTCCTAATTATAAAGAGAAGGATATCGATTTCCAAATAGAAATACAAAGAAGCATAGGTAATCCGAATAACGTCGAAATACGAGAAAGCAATGATGGAGATGTAATAGGAAGTATCGACGGGAATACAGTTAATATGGAGAATCAGATTGTTAAGATGACAGAGAATCATATGCTTTTTACCTCGCTTGTTCAAGTTATATCGAAAAAATTTTCAATGATGAGGTATGTCATCAGTGAAGGAAGGAGATAACATGGGTATCCTCGACATCCTAAAGATTAGCGCTTCAGCTCTCAAAGCTGAAAGGACAAGGATGGAGATTACATCCTCTAACCTTGCCAACATACACACAACGCGTACAGATGAAGGTGGGCCTTACAAAAAGAAAGAAGTTGTCTTCACTGCTTCAGATGTTTCAGAAGGACAGAGATTTGGCAGAATGCTGTCCGATAGGGTCAACGGTGTGAAAGTTGATGAGATCAAGGAAAGCACAAGGGGTTTCGAAAAAGTCCATGATCCAGGTCATCCGGATGCTGATAAAGAAGGGTATGTTACCTATCCTAATGTGAATCTAATGGAAGAAATGACGGATATGATTGCCGCAACAAGGGCTTACGAGGCAAATATCAACGCCATAAACACAACGAAGCAGATGTTTTTGAAGGCGTTGGAGATAGGGAAATAGGAGGGGCCATGAAAATAGATAGCATTGCAGGTCTTGGAAACATGGTCGAAGCTAAGGGTGTCAACGCCCCAAAGGACAAGACATCCTTCAGTGAGCTTCTTAAGGATTCCATCCAAAAAGCCGGGCAATTAGAAAAAGAGGCTGATCAGGAAGCAATAAAGCTTGCCAAGATGGAAACGCAGGATATTCATAATACTATGATTGCTATTGAAAAAGCAGACCTCACTTTCCAACTGATGATGCAGGTAAGGAATAAGATTATTAGTGCCTACGAAGAGATTATGAGAATGCAGGTGTAAGCCATGGAAGCCTTTCTAAAACAGCTTAAAAACTATATACAGACAATTCCAAAAAATAGGCTTTATCTTTATCTTTTCCTGCTTGTTGTACTTATTGGGGGATCTGTTGTTGGCCTATCCTTTATCCAGAAAGAGAACTATAATACCCTTTTTTCTGGCCTGTCCCCGGAAGATGCCTCTACTGTTGTGGCTAAGTTAAAGGAACAGAAGATACCGTATAAACTTGGTCTGGGAGGCACGGCAATATATGTTCCCGGCGACAAGGTATACGATATAAGGCTTCTGCTTGTCTCTCAGAATGCGTTGCCTGGCGGGGGAGGTGTTGGATTTGAACTTTTTGATAAAACAAATTATGGCATGACAGAGTTCATGCAGAACATCAATTATAAGAGAGCTGTGCAGGGCGAGTTAGCAAGGACCATTAATCAGATGCCGGAGGTAAAAGCATCGCGGGTGCACATAGCGATTCCAGAGAAGACGCTTTTTACTGATCGAGAAAAAGAGGTTACAGCCTCTGTTTTTTTAAAACTGAAACCCGGAAAGAACCTCTCAAAAGATCAGGTAAGCGGTATTGTTCATCTAGCGTCCGGAAGTATTGAGGGCCTTAAACCGGAAAATGTTGTTGTCATTGATTCATCCGGAAAAATACTTTACAAGAATGGTGATACAAGTTCACCAATGGCACTCTCCGGCCAGCACTATGAATTGCAAAGAAGCGTTGAGAGGCGACTGGAAGAGTCGATTCAGACTATGCTTGATAAATTTATTCCTGCAAGCCAATCAATTGTTCGGGCGAATGTAGAACTTAATTTGAGAAAAATTGAGAAAATGGAGGAGGAATACCAGCCCAACAAAAGTGTTATTGCTAATGAAAAGAAGAGCAGGGAAAGAACATCGAACCAGACAGCAAAGGTTGGTGGTGTTCCTGGTGTGGCATCAAACGTTCCTACCACAGGTGGAACGCGTGATGTAAGGCCAGAGACCCCAAACAGACTGAATGAGTCTGAGAGAGAGGAATCTCAGATCACCTATGAAGTCAGTAAATCAGTAAGAAAAATAATCGAGCCATATGGCGATATCAGGAAGGTTTCTCTCGCAATAGTGGTTGATGGAAAATATGAAAAGGTGAAGGGACAGAAAGGAGAAGAAGTCAAATATGTTCCCCGGTCAGCTAAAGACTTAAATGACATCAAAAACCTTGTTGCAAGGGCAGTTGGTTATGATGAAGAGCGAGGCGACAAGATAGAAGTATTGAATATACCTTTTGAGGCAGAAAGCTCTACTGATGAAAAAGGTATCCTCGAAAATGTTGAGAGAAAAGAACTTATATTCAATGTAAGCAAATATGTTTTCTATCTGGTCATTTTTGCTGCCATAATTCTCTTCGTTATCAGGCCGTTGCTTAGCATTTTTAAGAAAAGAGGCTCGACACTTCCCCTAAAGCAGGTAAAAGACGTTTACATAAAGAATACTGGCCCTGAAGGAGCATCTGCGGCAATTGAGGACAAAACGCAAGGAGCACTCGTGGATGCAATGAAAGATAAGGCGCTTGTTGGCACAATCATAAAGGAATGGGTTAAGGAAGGGGCGTAATGGAAGCTCAAGATATTCCGGGAATTAAAAAAGCGGCTATTCTCTTGCTTACCATGGATGAGGAACTCTCAAAAGAGATCATTAAAGAACTCGAAGAAGAAGACATTGAGGCTATCGGCAAGGAGATTGCTCAACTGAAAATCATACCTGATCAAACCGTTGTCAGTGTCAGAGATGAGTTTATGAAGAGACTTACAAAACGCGGCAATCATTTAGTCGGTGGAGAGCACAGATTTAAGGAACTCATCAAAAAGAGCTTCAGCAACGAACAGGCAGAGCAATTTCTTGAGAATATGGAATCAAAAAAAGGCCTACCGGGAGAATTTCTTCGTAAATGTGATCCAAGAGCGTTGGCCAATATTATAAAAGGCGAGCACCCACAGACTATTGCCCTTGTACTTTCCGCGCTTGGGAACAAAAAGGCAGGGGATGCGATTGTTGCCTTACCAGCAAAAATTCAGAGCGACGTTATTGTAAGGATGGCCTTCCTGGAAAAAGTGGATACAAAGGTCCTTGAAGAAATCGAGAACGTTTTGCGAGATCAACTTGAGTCCGTTGGCGTTGTTGAAGGAAAGCAGCTCGGTGGCGTTGAGATGGTTGCAAGCATCCTGAATCAAATGGACCGAACTCTTGAATCAGAACTTCTCGGGAAGGTGGAGGAGAATGACCCCGATCTTGCCGAGAGAATAAGGCAGTTGATGTTTACTTTTGAAGATCTTGTTCAGCTGGATGATAAGAGCGTGCAGGTTCTTCTGAAAGAGGTTTCTTCAGATGAAATATCGTTGGCACTTAAAGGTGCGTCAGATGCCATGAAGGATAAGATATTCTCGAATATGTCCGAGAGAGCCGCGGCAATGCTGAAAGAGGATCTTGAAGCAATGGGCCCCGTGAGACTCTCTGATGTTGAGAAGGCGCAGGTAAAGATTGCAATGATAGCAAAAAAACTTGAGTCAGATGGAAAAATCATCCTCTCGAGGGGAAATGAGAAATTTGTCTAGGACAGTAAAGGCTTATAAAATAGACCTTCTTGCTCACGAGAAAGGCAGTAAGCACCCAGAATTTATAAGCATCTTCAATGATCACGAAAAAAAGGTTAGCGTCGAGGAGCAACCTAACAGCGAAGAACAAGCAAGAAAAATATTTGAAGATGCTTTCATACAGGGCGAAAAAGCCGGATATGAAATGGGGATGAAAAAAGTCGAGCAAATTGTAAAGCGTTTGAATAGCTACCTTGCCGAATTAGATATCTTTCGTGATCGACTCCTGAAACAGGCAGAGTCATTTAGCGTTGAATTAGCGCTTGTTTTTGCCGAGGCGCTTGTGCTTCAGGAATGTTCAGAAAAGGAAGGTCTTATTATGGGTATGGCAAAACGGGCTTTTGAAATATGTGAAGATAAATACAACATTGTCATTAGAGTAAGGCCAGAAGATGCCGAATATTTATCACAAAATAGTACCAGCCATATTAAGATCGTTACAGATGATACATTGAAGGAACCTGGCTTTATCGTAGAAACAGGATTTGGTGACATAGACGGTAGGCTATCGACTCAACTCGAAGAATTAAGAAAAGAATTTCTCAATGAACGGCCTGTTTGAGAATCAACTCAATACAATAAAGAGACGTATCTCTGATTGCTATCCCTATAAGGTGTATGGAAAAGTAAACCAGGTAGTAGGTCTCGTTATCGAGGGTAAAGGGCCTATTTCGTCAGTGGGTGATGCTGCACTCATATTTCCTGTTGATGGAGCCGAACCAATTGATGCGGAAGTCGTAGGATTCAAGGATGGGAAAACTTTGCTTATGCCTCTTGGGGATTTGAGAGGCGTTGGGATTGGCTCAAAAATTGTATCAAAAAAACAGGCAGTTAATACGGTTGTAGGGGATAACCTCCTTGGCAGAGTCATCGATGGTCTTGGAAATCCAATGGATGGCAAGGGGCCAATCGACTGCAGAGAGCTTATTCCTATTTACCGTGACACCATAAACCCCATGAACAAAAAACGAATTACAGAACCTCTTGATCTTGGTATACGAAGCCTTAACGGACTTCTGACGTGTGGAAAGGGTCAGAGAATAGGAATATTCGCAGGTTCTGGTGTGGGAAAGAGCGTCCTTTTAGGCATGATCGCGCGGCATACAGAAGCAAATGTAAACGTTATTGGTCTCATAGGTGAACGGGGCAGGGAAGTGAGGGAGTTTATTGAAAGAGACTTGGGTGATGGGCTTGAGCGCTCTGTTGTTATTGTTGCAACATCTGATCAGCCCCCGTTAATCAGGGTACGAGGGGCATTTCTTACCATTGCGATTGCAGAGTATTTCAGGGATCAGGGCAACGACGTTCTCCTTCTTATGGATTCTCTGACAAGGTTCGGAATGGCCCAGCGAGAGGTAGGTCTTGCAATCGGTGAACCACCTACCACAAAGGGATATACGCCAAGCGTGTTTTCTCTCCTTACAAAAGTCCTTGAGAGGGCTGGAAATGGCGAAGGAGAAGGGACAATGACAGGGATTTATACTGTTCTTGTAGAAGGGGATGACCTCGAAGACCCTATTGCAGACGCTGCGCGTTCAATTCTCGATGGGCACGTGGTCCTTTCTCGTAAGCTTGCCGACAGCAACCATTACCCACCTGTAGATGTTTTAAGAAGCATAAGCAGAACTATGAAAGACATTGTACCTAAAGAACAGATCGAATACTCTTCAAAAATTATCGAAGTCTTATCTGAATTTGAACGGGCTGAGGATTTGATAAATATAGGCGCTTATACGCCAGGGAGTAACAAGAAGATTGACTACGCTATCTCCATGATTGATAAAGTAAAGCTATTTTTAACTCAGGGTATAGATGAGAAGACGACTATCGAAGAGACTTTTAATAGCATGAAAATACTTTTCTATGTCTAAAAGGATCGGATCCATTAGATAAAAATCTCCAGGAGGATCTATAATGATCTGCCAAAACAAAAAAACGAATACAAAAAAGGTTTTGGATAATTCTATCAAATCTAAGTTGTCAAAAAGTGGATTACCAACAGCCTATCAAAGGCTTCTGAGACTAATTTTCATCTCACCTGACCGTTTAATTCATAAGGCATCATTCCATGACAAAGTTTCGTCTTAGCAGGATCATTGAGGTAAAGGAAAAACTCATCGAAGATAAGGAGAGAGAACTCGAAGAAGCAATAAGCGTCATGAAGGACATCATATCGGGTATTGATGCAACAGAAAAAGATATTGAGAAAAACTACGACGAATTAACCATTCCATCGCTAAGTGGTGGTGATTTTTCTGTGCTCAAGGATTACTTATCTTACCTGGAGAACAGAAAGCAGATTCTTATTGACGAAAAGACAGATGCCCAACAGAGAATAAATCAATTAAGGGTAAATCTTATTGAACTAATGAAAGAATTAAAGATGCTTGAAATCCTCAAATCTAAGGCCAATAAGGTCATGAAAAAAAATGAAAATAGAAAGATACAGAAGAACCTCGATGCTATGGCGCTCCGCATAGAAGAAAGAAGAGTCTAATTACCGGGGCTCACGTCGCCCCTTCCGCCAGCTAAGCTGCCGGAACCTTCCCCTCGCGCTCGCTGTGCGAGCTGGTTAATCCATTAACATTCTCCTCCTTTCTTTATGCCGGGCTTGCGTTAGCTGCTAGTTTGTCAGCTTTTAAGCCCATACCTCTATTCTTGTTTCGAGTTCCTCTATTTTTCTTTCCCTCTTTCCCTTTAATCTTTAATCTTTAATCCTGCCTTTAGGGGGGGGGCTAGGAAAAAATTTCCCCTTGAGGAACTAATTTCCCCCAAAGATATAACAGACAGAGTAGTACAAAATTCTAATTATTATTGAAATTATTGAATAATATTTATTGGCATGTATTTTGACTTAATATCTCTCCATGGACAACTTACTCATAAATTTAATTGGCATGGGAAATCAGGGCGGAACAACAGGTAATGCTTCGCTTAAAGAGAGTTCTGGAGTTGGATCAAGCCAGAAAGATTTTCTCAATATCCTGACAAACATTCTTTCAGAGAACGACGGACAAATATCCCTCCTGAGCAAACTAAAAGAAATGCAAGAATCGGGCGAGTCTGGCCTGGCATGTGTGGTGAGTTCAATTTCGAACATACTCCTATCTATAATTCCACCTGAAGCTGTAAATACTGGTCCTGAAGTTCTAAGGCAAAAGATTTCTGAAATTTCTGAAGGCAAAACCGAGCAAGAAGGGCTGGTCAAAGCAGGAATGCAAAAAGAGACAAAAGATTTGGGCAGCTGGCTGGAGCAAATCAATTATTCGGTCCTTCAGGAAATTCTCACCAACACAAAATTCCAAAAATTAGATGAGGCGTCTACAGATAAAACACCAAAGGTTCTTTCGATAGAAAACGGGACTGAGATAGAAGCAGAACAAGTCAAGGCGTTTCAAGAAGAGATGATAAAGCTGCTTTCTTATCTTAATGGTAAATCAGAGTTATTGACAGATAATAATAAGGCTTCTTTTCAGGATAAAGTTAGGATGATGCCGGTACAAAATACGGATGTCATTAATTTTCAACAGACAATCCTTAAGGAAAATCACAATACTGAAAGCGAAGCAATCCAGAGCCTGAGTACACCGGCCACCTCCGGGCTTCCCACAAAAGAAATACTGGAGAAAAATGCTGTTTTCGTTAGCGCAATCCTTGAAAATAAAGGAAAGGTCAATCATGATGACAACAATACTATTATAGATCCTCGCAAGGGTATAGATGTTTTATTTAAAGCAGATGAGAAGCTCGACCAGAATATGATCAAGCAATCTTTTGCCACCGAGCAGGGATTTGATGAAAGGGGCGGAGATAAAGCAAAAGGCGAAACCAATACCCTTGTATTTAATGCCACAAAGAAATACAAAGAACACATATCCGAAGCAAATGAGTTGAAAACAACTATCGATGGTGAGCTGACAAATGTGTCTCCTCAAGAATCAACCAATGAGGTGCCACAAAGCGAGTCACTCAAGGCCAATATTCTCCAGGTGAAAGACAACAACATCACTTTCGAAAAGGGTTCATTTACGTCGTTTGTTACGGATAGGATTGAAAAAATCATTGAACAGTTTTCAAACAGGGGCTCCCAGATGGACATGGTTGTACGTCTGAAACTGGATGACAAAGAGACTTTGCTCGTCGGGCTAAAACATGAGGGGCAGAAGATAATTGTCGACGTTAAGGCATCCAATGATGGACTTTTAAATCTCATCCAGGCCCACAAAGATGATATTGCGCGGCACCTTGAAGATAGAAACATATTTACCAGCATCTTTGTGCAGCCCGACGGCGAGAATAATTCTGAGAGACAAAACCAGCAGCAGAACAAAAGAGACGAAAAGAAGAAAGAGGCAGGTACTTCTTTTATAAACGTACTTGAAGCAACTGCCTAAATGGAGGTGACAAAATGGCAATACAGAGTGTCGGTAGCAGCTACACCACTACCACAGCGACAGAAACCAAATCGACATCAACGAATAAACTTGGCAAGGATGCATTTCTCCAGATCCTCATCTCACAGCTAAAATATCAGGATCCAATGAGTCCTATGGATGCTACCGAAATGCTCAGTCAGCTATCTCAACTTACCCAGGTAGAGTTGTTGACGAACCTTACAAAATCGGTTGACTCGATGACAAGTTCTGCTAATGAGGGGAAATGGATTTCTTCGATCGGCAAGAAGATAGGCGTAGATACGTCTACTCTATCCAAAAGCGACGAGGTTTCCCTTGTACCAAACGTTGATTACGATGAAATCACCTTAACCATAAAGGATTTGACGACGGGAGAGGTCACCACGAAGAAGTTCGCAAAGGGCGACGATCTCACATACATCTATGACGGCAGCAATCAGGCAATCTATGATATATCGGCAACAAAAAACGGAAGCGCGGTAACATGCGGATCACTTGTATATAAAGAAGTCAAGGGACTGCTCATGACAGATTCGGGTCCTGTACTTGTGTTTGGAAATAATGAAACATATGACGCATCACTTGTACAATTAATAAAAGGATAGGAGGTAGACGAAATGCTAAGTTCATTCTTTTCAGGTATCAGCGGTTTAATGGCTAACAGTTATGGGATCAACGTAGTGGGCAACAACATAGCCAACGTGAACACCATTGGCTTTAAGGGAGCACGAGCGACCTTTCAGGACGTGCTCTACCAGTCAGTGTTCGGTACAGCAGGGTCAAGCCAGATTGGCCGTGGCACGGCTCTAAGTTCGGTAGACACACTCTTTTCTCAGGGGTCTTTTGAAAGCACGAGCGAGCCCACCGACCTTGCTATTGGTGGTAGCGGTTTCTTTGTTGTGAGGCAGCTTGTCGGTGATGACCCTGCCACTGATCAGACGCAAAACCTCTATTACACAAGGGCAGGACAATTCAGGTTTGACGAGGATGGTTATCTGACAAATCCAGCCGGTTATCTTTTGCAAGGAAAACACATAGACAGGGTAACCCACACGGCGAGCGGCGTTGACGATGACATTCTGATATCTCCAGAACCAAGTGAGCCGAGGGCGAGCTCAATCATAGCAATGGCATTGAACCTAAACTCAGATGCAGATATACCCACAACAGCTTGGGACTCTTCTAATGGGATAGTGGCAGAGGAATTCAACTATTCTTCGTCGGTCACCATTTATGATGAAAGCGGCTCAAGTCATGTTGTGACTGCATATTTTGTAAAAACAGCCAATCCTAACGAGTGGGAATGGCATGTGGTGGATGATGAGACGGGCACAGAATTTACCCCAACACCAAGCCCGCTCCTGAATTTCACTTCCACTGGCCTTCTCCAGGCAGGCAGTGGTGCACCGACAGACATCACCATCAATTACACTGGCAATCCCCAGACAATGCGACTAGCATTCAACGGACAATTGGGGGGCAATGCCTCCACCCAGTATCCTATGGCATCTGCAACAAACTTTCAGACCCAGGACGGTTATCCCCCTGGTGTTTTACAGAGCGTGACTGTCAGTGCGGAGGGAGTCATATCCGGTCACTACTCGAACGGGCAGATACTGGATCTTTATCAGATTACCCTGGCAACCTTCAATAATCCTCAGGGTCTAAGCAGGGAAGGCGGTAACCTCTTTGCCGAAACCCTTGAGTCCGGTGTTGCATATACGAACGCCCCTGGCGAGGGAGGAAAAGGCAAGATCAGTCCCAACTCGCTCGAACAGTCCAACGTCGATCTCGCGACTGAGTTTGTGAAAATGATTATTTCCCAGAGAGGCTTTCAGGCTAATTCAAGGGTTATTACTACTACCGATGAAATTCTTGCAGAACTTATGAACCTGAAGCGTTAATTTTCAAAGCGATATAGGGGCTGATATCTTCAGCCCCTTCAACATCAATACGTTTATTCAAGTCTATGTCAAATGTATGACGTAAGAATATGAACCACGTCACAGAGACCTACCATACACTATCTCGTAAATAGATAGATCATATTATTAATATATTAAATCAATTAGTTAGCGCTCAATCATCCTCTGGCATACATATTGCTGATTAACCGTTACGGAGGATTTGCATGGCTGACGAAGAACAGATGGTTATGGAAGCAGAGGATATTGAAGGTGCACCCAGGAAGAAGGGTGGAAAACTGAAACTAATCATGATCATTGTCCTTGTTGTTCTCGTTGGAGGAGGTACAGGGGCATATTTTGTCTTTGGCAATCAGATAAAAGCACGATTCTTCGGAGACAGTAAGGAGCCGGTTCAGGAGAAAAAAAAGAAGGATGCCATAGGCCCAATACTATCTCTTGAACCTTTCATTTTTAACATTGGTGGGGCAAGTGGAAAATTTGCAAAGATTAGCCTCGGGGTTGAGGTTAAAGACGCGAAGGTGATGGAGGAAGCAAAGAAGATGGTTCCTGCAATCAGAGACAAAGTCCTATTTGTTCTCGGGACAAAAGGTCCTGAGGTATTGATGGATATTAACCAAAGGAACAGCCTCAAGCAGGAACTGCATACCGGCATTAAAACACTTTTTAAAGATGTCGCTGAGCTGAAGTCAATATATATCACAGACATTATCATCCAGTAAGGAGTTCGGGTGGAACAGATATTATCTCAAGATGAAATTGATGCCCTTCTCAAAGGAATTTCAGAAGGTGAAATAGAAACTCAAAAAGAAGTTGTCGAAGTTGCGGAAGATTCCAAAGAAGAGCATGAGGAGAAGGCCAAATCCCTCGATTTTCTCCAGTATACAAGAAGCAAGAAGGAACGGCTTCCTGCGCTTGACTTTATCTATGATAGGTTTTCAAAGTCTTTCAGATCCGCACTGTCACTTTTTGTTGAAAGAGAAGTCGAAGTAAATCTTGAACCTATGCAATATGTCGCCTATGGGGATTTTATAGACACGCTCCCCTTGCCAACCAACATGAATGTTGTCGCCACTGAAAAACTTAAGGGTTTTTTCATAGTTATTTTTGACGCAAAACTTATCTTTTCTGTTTTGGAAACAATATTTGGAAGTTCAAACACGACAAAAAAACAGAAGGTAGAAGGGAGAGAATTCACGAAGATCGAATTTAATGTCATCAAGAAATTGATTGACATTGTGTGTACAGAGATGGAAAAAGCCTGGGAACCGGTATACGAGATTTCTTGCAAATACTCTCGCTCAGAGATCAACCCGAATTACGTAACAATGATTACCAGTGAAGAAGCAGTTCACCTTTGTGAGCTTGCTATTGAGATTGCTGACATCAAAGGTTGGATGAAGATATGCATACCTTACGGAATCCTTGAAACCATAAAGGGGTACCTTATCTCTACACCGTCTCGTGAAGATTCGGAAATGAGAGAAAAATGGATGATGAAACTGAAAGAAAGAGTTAATGATATTCCTCTTGAGATAAAGGCAGTCTTGGGCAAGAAGAAAATGGCCTTGCAGGATTTCCTGAGACTGTCAGAAGATAACATCATTGTGATAGACAGATATGTGAATGATCCTATAGAGATCGAAATCAATAATAGAAGCCGTATCAGGGGTAAATTAGGAATATACAAAGGGAACAAGGCAGTCAGGATAGAGGAGATTATACATTAATGAACAAGGAGAAACAGCAACCAACTCGTAGTCTTTGTTGTGGAGTTTGCTGCTCACTCATCACTGCTTGCTGATTCAAAAGAGGGAGGTAAGATGGAAGAATTTGTGGTTGAAAATCAAACAACATCATCTGCAAAAAAGCTTGAACTCAAAATCGATAGCCTGCTTGACATAGCCGTTGAGATTTCCGTTGAGATTGGAAGAACGAAAATGTCAATTGGTGAGCTTCTTTCCATGTCAAAAGGATCAATTATTGAATTAAACAGACTTGCCGGCGAAACTGTGGACGTCTACGTTAATGAGAAACTGCTTGGTAAAGGTGAAATAGTTGTGGTGAACGAGCGGTTGGGCGTTAGAGTTACTGAGATTGTGACTCCGAAAGAAATGGTACAAAAGCTCGGATAATGGAAACCTCCTTTAACATAATGCGTGTTGTCCTGGTCCTTATTGGGATTGTTGCAGGAATGGTGTTTCTGTACAGATTGGCCGGAAAGTACAAATTCAACTTCATGTCAAAAGGTACATCAGAATACGGTCTAAAAAAATTGGATACGATCCATCTGGGTTACAAGAAGTTTATCTCAGTTGTGGAAGTAAAGGACCATGTTCTTGTACTTGGTGTTGGAGAGAAAGAGATGTCTTTGCTTACAAAATGGAAAAAAGAGGAAAAGGTAACGTGAGAATATTTCTGATCGGGCTGATTGTGTTTACCATAGTCTTTCTCCCAGGGTTCGCCTCTGCTAAAGCAGCTGAGAGTAAAGGCAAGACCGAGTCAAAGATTGATATCATTGGCTCCTTTACCGGTTCTGAAGGGAGCAAGAATCTTATCAGTGTTGTTCTGCTCCTAACCGTCCTAGCCTTTGCGCCAGCTATTCTTCTCCTCATGAGTTCTTTTACGAGGATAGTGATTGTCCTTTCTTTTCTCAGGCAGGCAATCGGAATCGCTCAAATCCCGCCGAACCAGATTATAATCGGTCTTTCACTCTTTTTGACATTCTTTATTATGGCGCCCACCTACGAAAAGGTTCACACAACAGCGCTTGCGCCTTATATGAGCAATAAAATTGGTTACGAAGAGTTTATTTCCAAGTCGTCTCAAGAAATGAGCGCCTTTATGCTGAAATTCACGAAAGAGAAAGACCTTGCTCTTTTTGTTAATCTTGCCGGGATTTCAAAGCCAAAGAATGAGAGTGAGATACCTCTTCGGGTTGTGGTTCCTGCATTTGCCATTAGTGAGCTGAAAAGGGCTTTCCAGATCGGTTTCCTCCTCTATATCCCCTTTTTGGTAATTGATATGGTTGTGGCAAGCGTTCTTCTCTCTGCGGGTATGATGATGCTACCGCCCATATTCATATCGCTGCCCTTCAAATTGATGTTGTTTGTTCTCGTTGATGGATGGAATCTTCTTATCGGCTCTATCATAAAAGGATTTTATTAAAGAGGTGCTTCATGAGTCAGGATCTTATCGTCCAAATATTCAGGGAGTTTTTAAAAACTTCTATTTTTTTAATGGGTCCCATATTAATTGCAACAATTATCGTTGGCCTTCTCGTTAGTATTTTTCAGGCGGCAACGCAGATACACGAAATGACCCTCGTTTTTGTTCCAAAAATAATTGTTATTGGTTTGTGTCTGATGATTCTCTTCCCGTGGATGCTTAATCTCATGATCTCATATACTGTGAATTTATTTTCAAACATACCGGCATATGTGAAATAGGATATACATGGATTTTACAACCGACCTTCAGACATTTTTGCTGATTTTTTCCAGGGTAGTTTCAGTCCTTTGGCTTCTACCCGTATTTTCATCAAGGGCAATATCCGTTCCTTTCAAAGCAGGGGTGTCACTCCTTATTGCATACCTTCTCTTTGATTCCATAGGAGTTCATCGATCGTTCAGCAACGACCCGTATCTCCTGTTTCTTTTTATCATGAAAGAAGTGTTTATTGGTCTTGCTATTGGATTTTCGGTAAAGATGCTTTTCATGGCTGTCAATGTTGCAGGTGAGATTATTGCAATCCAGTCAGGGTTTTCTTTTGCCCGATTCATGGACCCTTTGTCTATGACCCAGGCAACGGTTATCGAGCAGCTCAAAAATCTCCTTGCCATGATGCTTTTTCTGGCTATGGATGCCCATCACATTCTTGTAAGGGCTATTGTGGCCAGCTTCAGGGATGTCCCAACCGGCAGTGTTACCATACAGGAATCATTTTGTCAGTTTTTAATTACCATTTCGGGCAGGGTGTTTGTGACTGGTTTCAAGATTGGTGCTCCCATAATTGTAACCCTTATGTTCGTTGAGATTGCTCTCGGAATGCTATCGAGGATGATCCCTCAGATTAATATTTTTATCGAAGGTGTACCCTTAAAGATCCTTATTACCGTAATTATGTTTTCGTTCTCTCTTGGCGTGATTGTCCCCGTAATTGTCAACATGTTCAAGGGCATGGACGGAGAAATGCTAAGAATATTCAGGTTAATGGTATAAAAAATGGCAGAAACATTTCAGGAAAAAACTGAACAACCAACTGAAAAGAGGCTTGAGGAGGCTAAAAAGAAGGGTCAGACGGCACAATCCAAAGAGCTTCCATTGTGCCTAATGTTTCTTTTCACTTCAATCTTTTTGTATTTCATGGCCTCTCACGGCTTCCGGGAAATTTTTAAAGTCTACGTGAACTACATAAGCAATATTAACCTTGACGTCAATGCGTCTAATATATTCAGCATCCTTTCTTTTGGTGCTTACCGTTGGGCTTTTATCATGATGCCTTTCTTTGCACTCCTCATAGTGCTGGCATTATTAGGTACTGTTCTGCAAACCGGTTTTATGTGGAGCGCTGAGGCAATGCAGTTTAAGTTAGAAAAGCTCAACCCCTTAAACGGAATTAAAAGACTCTTTTCTAAAAGATCTGCCATTGAAATTTTGAAGTCAATTTTAAAAATAGCAGTCCTCAGTTATATAGCATACTCAATCATCGTGCACGAACTGCCGACAATCCTGTCGCTCCCAGGAAAAGATGCCGGCATGATCGTATCGTATCTCGGTAGAACATGTTTCTATCTGGCTGTTAAGGTCGGCATTATCTTTCTTTTTATTGCGGCTCTGGATTTTCTCTTTCAAAAGTGGCAACACAAGAAAGATTTGATGATGACCCACCAGGAAGTAAAAGAAGAATTCAAGGAACGCGAGGGCAATCCCCTCATCAAATCGAGAATAAGAAGCCTTCAACGCGAAATGGCGCGGAGGAGAATGATCGAAGATGTAAAAACTGCTGATGTAATCATAACCAACCCAACCCATTTTGCGATTGGCCTTAAATATCAATTTGGAATCATGCCTGCACCGAAAATAATTGCAAAAGGTGCTGGTTTTATTGCGGAGAAGATCAAAGAAGTGGCCCGTTTGCATGATGTTCCCCTTGTGGAAAACAAACCTCTTGCACGTGCTTTATTTTACGCTGTTAAAGTGGGCGATTACATTCCTGAGAACTTCTATTTTATTGTTGCCGAGCTTCTTGCGGAAGTCTACCGGCAGCGGAACAGGGCGAGGGTTTGATGGGTAGTTTTGGAGCAGGCATGAAAGAGAAAAGTGACATTTTGGTGGCGGTCAGTGTCGTTTTCGTCATTCTCATTATGATTGTTCCATTAAATGCTTTTTTCATGGATATCTTTCTTACTCTCAGCATCTCTCTTTCAATACTGATACTTTTTATTGGCATGTACATCAAAAAGCCCCTTGATTTTTCTGTTTTTCCTTCCGTGCTCCTCATCGTAACCCTGTTTAGGCTTTCCCTGAATATTGCTACAACCCGGCTTGTACTTGTTCATGGGGATGAGGGAGCACATGCTGCGGGATACATTATAAAAGGTTTTGGAACCTTCATCGTCGGCGGTAACTATATTGTTGGTGCAGTTGTCTTTTTTATCCTGACAATTATCAATTTTGTTGTCATTACAAAAGGTGCTGGCCGTGTTGCCGAAGTAGCAGCACGATTTACCCTGGATGCAATGCCGGGTAAACAGATGAGTATTGACGCCGATTTAAACGCAGGCCTTGTTGATGATGCAGGTGCAAGGAAACGACGTGAATCTGTTGAAATGGAAGCCGATTTTTATGGTGCAATGGATGGTGCAAGCAAATTTGTTCGTGGTGACGCTATTGCCGGAATAATCATCATATTTGTCAACATTGTTGGTGGACTTGTTATTGGGATAGTTCAGAAAGGGATGTCCTTTAATGAAGCATTGACCGTTTACACAATCCTAACCATTGGTGATGGCCTTGTAAGTCAGATACCTGCACTTCTCACCTCCACTGCTGCTGGTATCATTGTAACACGGGCTGCAAGCGAGACGAATCTTGGCAGCGCAATGGTGACACAGCTTTTCACTCAACCAAGAGCCATGCTTCTTGCGTCAATTGTGATCCTATTCATTGGATTTGTGCCCGGAATTCCTCTCGTTCCATTCCTTGTTTTATCGTCGTGCACATTCGGAACAAGCTACCTGGTGGGAAAAACAAAAAAAGAAGAAATCGTGAGTGTTCCTGAGGTAACGGGTGAGGAGAGGGACAAAGGAGAACTCATCCAGCCAATGGAAATCCTTGAAATTGAGATTGGGTATGGTCTTATCCCGATTGTCGATGCCGAGCAGAGCGGAGAGCTTCTTGAAAAGATCAGAGCTATCAGAAAACAAATGGCCGTCGAACTCGGCGTTGTAGTGCCACCCATGAAATTGCGGGATAACCTGCAGTTGAAGGCAGGCGAATATCTGATACTCCTCAAGGGCATAGAAATGGGCCGAGGAGAACTTATGACCGGATACGTCCTTACCATGGGACCGGAAGACAAACAGAAAACCATAGATGGAATTCCTACCAGGGAACCCGTGTTTAATCTGGATGCTTACTGGGTTAAAGAGAAGGATAGAGATCAATATGTTGCTGCCGGGCTTACGGTAGTCGATCACCCCACAATCATTGCAACACATCTTACAGAAATCGTCAGAAATAACGCTCATGAACTTATGACGAGACAGGAAACTCAAAAATTGATCGATACCGTTTCTGCAACTCATCCAAAGGTTATTGAAGAAATTTCCCAGAATCAGATCAATGTAGGAATTATTCAAAAAGTACTGCAGAACCTTTTGCGAGAGCAGGTATCGATCAGGGATCTGATAACAATACTTGAGGCTGTTGCAGATGCTTCATCGACATCGAGAGACCCCGAGCTTATCACGGAATTTGTAAGGCAACGTATGTCAAGAAGCATTTTGAAACCATACCTTATTGATGGAATCCTTAACCTTCTAATTTTGGAGAAGACCCTTGAAGAGAAACTTATAAACAGCCTCCAAACTTCAGATCAAGGAACTTATCTTGCTCTTGACCTTGCATTTAGCCAGCGACTCATTGAGAGGGTAGGCAATGAGGCAAAGAGGGCTATGTTACAGAATATTCAACCCGTGATCCTCGTACACCCGGTCCTCCGTGGCAAGTTACGTCGTTTTCTGGAGCGGTATATACAGGGTATCGCGGTCATTTCGCATAACGAAATTCCGCCTCAGATAAAAATTCAATCACTGGGGGTAATTAAACTTAATGAAAGTTAAGACCTATGTATTTGAAGATGTAAAAGTTGGAATAGAAGCAATCAAAGCGCAGTATGGTTCTGACACAATCATCGTAGATATTAAGAACAATGGAAATAATCTTTTCCGGAAAAGTTGTGAAATCTCTATCGCCGTCGATGAAGAACCACAATCCAGCACATACGACCTTATTGAAGTAAGAAAAAAAACTGAGAAGATATGGAATTATGCCCTGCTTTTGATGAATGAACGACTTGCATGCATTGAGAATGATATCATCAAAGAAAGGACTCGGGAATACCCACTTCCTCTGAGAATCCTTTTCGATAAGCTTGTTAAGAATGGTTTTGAGCGAAAGCTTGCCATGTCTTTGATTTCTGAAGTATACGGGGAGATAGGTGATTCAGCACAGGATAGTATAAAGGCCAATGCTTCAATGAAAAGAGCTATAGCACAGCAGATTTCAATGAACAACATTATTGAGGAGAGTGGCTCAATCTTAATGCTTGGACCAACAGGTGCCGGTAAGACACAGACTACGAAGAAACTCGCAAAAATTCTTGCTTCCAGGGATAAGGCTGTTTCAATTGTCGCATACGATCCGTTTACAAAAGGAAGTTACGATGATCTTATGTCATTTTCGGAAAGCCATGGCCTTCCGTTTTCTTTTACAACGAATGAAGAGGATATCGGCTTTATTGTTGAACGAGATAGACGGCAAAAGATTATCGATATCACCGGGCATTCAAGCATCCAAATGAAGGTTCTTGAAAGGCTGCAAGATATTAGCAAAATAATTGTTCTTCCTGCGGGAGCTCGTGATGAAAAGATGCAAAGCTATTGCAGCGAGTTTGATAATGTTACAAACACTACAATAGGATTCACAAAACTTGATGAAGAAGAAAGTCTTGGCCATATCGGGCACAACCTGCTTAGACTGGGACTGCCTGTCAGTTTCCTCACAACGGGCATCGGTATTGATGACATTGTAATTCCTGACCACGAATCGTTATTCAAAATACTTTTAGAGGGCAACATATGGAAAAAAGAAGAAAGAAAACCATTACCATAACAAGCGGAAAAGGAGGGGTGGGAAAATCATCGATTGTTTCTAACATGGCATATGTATTGGGCGGGATGAAAGAATCAACGTATATACTTGATGCTGACCTGTCATTGGGAAACATCGATATTATGTTTGGCATGATCCCGCAATTTAACATCAAGGATCTTATTCAGGGCAAAAAAAGAATTGGAGAGATTGTTGTCGAAGGCCCATGTGGTATAAGAATTATTCCAGCAACTTCAGGAGTAGCGGAATTTTCGAACCTTTCCCTCGAGGAAAGAAATATACTCCTCACATCTTTTCATGAATTGCCGGAATATGATTTTCTTCTCGTGGATACCTCGGCTGGCATTTCATCGAATGTCGTCTATTTTAATGCAATCAGTGAAGACATCTTCATTGTATTGACACCTGATCCGGCAAGCCTGACAGATTCTTATGCTGTAATTAAGGTCTTACACAAGAATACTGGAAGGAAGAATTTCAATGTAATTGTCAACATGGCCAGGGACGAGAAAGAGGCTATGGATGTGTTTAAGAAGGTGACTCGCGTGACAGACCGTTTTCTCGATGTGTATCTAGACTTCTATGGCTACATCCCTGTTGATAGGAATATCAATGTAGCTACAAGAAAGCAAAAACTCTGGGTAGAACAGTTTCCTAACACTATTGCAACGAAAGCACTTCAAAAAATTTGCGACAAAATGGTGGCGTGAGATATGTGGAAGAGAGCATATGCAAAAGCACAAGAAGATGACAGAGAAAGAACAATAGAAGAGTTTATCCCAATTATCAAAAACCTTGCGTATAAAATTTCAAAAGGATTCGAAGATAATTGCATAATTGATGATCTTATTTCTGCAGGTGTCATGGGATTGCTCGAGGCAATGGAGAAGTTTGATGTATCCAGGGGAATAAAACTGAATACATTTGCTTACCTGCGGATAAGAGGAGCCATGATAGATGAACTCAGGTCACGGGATTGGTTTCCTCGGAGTGCGCGATCAAAGGCAAAAAAAATAGGGGAAGTAATAAGAAAACTCGAAAATAAACTTGGAAGGTATCCCGATGAAGAAGAAGTAGCAGAAGCATTGAATATGGATCCAAAGGATTACCTCGCCATGCTTAAAGATTACGGAAATCTATCAATCCTGAGCATAGAGGGGATGTCGGAAATCTCAGGAGAAGATAGAGATAGGATCATACAGTATGTAATCGATGAGAGCGATGACCCTGAACAATATGCGCAGTTTCATGAAATTGAAGGGATTCTCACAAAGGAACTCGAGAGGCTTCCGGAAAGACAAAGGCTTGTTCTCAGCCTGTATTACCTGGAAGACCTCAATATGAAAGAAATCGCAGGAATAATTGGCATTACTGAGGCAAGGGTATGCCAGATTCACTCACAAGCTATAATGAACCTTAGAACATCTATGAGAAAGCATCTAAAGAACTAAAGTTGATTTTGCGATTACACGATAATATGAAGGCATCCGTATGATAAGTTTAGATGAAACTCTCAGGAAAATAAAAAAAATAGACATTCTTCCAACCTTTCCTGACATTGTCGATGGAATAATTAATATCATTGAGGATCCTATGAGCTCTGCTTCAGATCTGGCAAAAAATATGGACCCTTCAATGGTTGGGGAGGTTATGAGAGTTGCCAATACGGCTTATTTTGGTATGAAAAACTTCAGAAACATCTCAACTATTGAACATGCCATCGCAATAATTGGTTACGAGCATCTTTCTTATATTCTCCTCCAGATGCCTTTTTTAAAAATGATTCATGTAAATGATGAGACTTTTGATCGTATAGGCTTTTTACGACATTCCATAGCAACCGGGGTTATAGCAAAGATAATGAGCACTACGCTTCGTATCGCCAATCCACACGAGGTATATATAAGCGGAATCGTTCATGACATTGGCATAATCATTATCTATCAACATTTCCGTGAAGCCTGGCGCATAATAAACTCATTGGTCTGCAAAAAAAATGTCTCGAGACTTGTTGCCGAAAGAGAGGTTTTCTCAGTTGATCATGGTTACATAGGGGCTGCTCTGCTAGAAAATTGGAATATTCCTAAGAGTATTACAGAAGGAGTAAAATTTCACCATTCACCAGGTGAATCAGAACTTTTTAAAAATAATACAATTATTACTTACCTTGGAAATGAATTTTCTGAGAGAATTGATTTTGATAAAGATTTTAATGATTTTGATTACTTTCTAGACAAGCACAAAGATTTCATTGATTGCATGGGTGACAGAGGGGGACGTTTTACCCCCAGTGATGAAGTAATTTTTTTTGAGAAGATATACACCTTATTACATGGAGTGCCTGGTTACCTTCAGGGGACCATGGAAGGCGAGAAAGAAATACATGATACGTGTAGTTGTTGTTGACGATTCATCGTTCATGAGAAAAATCCTTACAAGAATGATCGAGAGGGATAATGATATCAAGGTCGTGGAAACTGCTGCTAATGGAGAAGAGGCTATTGAGAAGATTGAAAAAGTAAGGCCCGATGTGGTTACCATGGATATTGAGATGCCAGTAATGAACGGGATAGAAGCATTAAAGAAAATAATGGCAACTAATCCTTTACCGGTGATTGTTTTGAGTGCTTTATCGAAAGAAGGTGCCGAAATTACCATGGAGGCCCTAAATCTTGGCGCATGTGATTTTATGACAAAAGATATTTCAGATGGCCGATTGGGCATGGCCTCAAAAGAGGTTGAACTTATTGATAAAATCAAAGATGTCGCCAAAAGAAGAATCAGGTTTTTAACGAGAAGACTTGAACTTCTTAAAAAACCGATCTCAATTAGCAGGGATAAAAGAAACAAGCATGCCGTGCTGTCTATAGGCGCATCGACGGGAGGACCGCCGGCGCTTCAGCATATACTAACCAGCTTTCCGCAAAATTTCCCAGTTCCCGTTGTCATTGCTCAACACATGCCAAAGTTATTTACGCAATCTTTTGCTCAAAGATTGAACAGTCTCTCCCAGATAGAGGTTAAGGAAGCGGAAGACAAAGAACCTTTAAGGCCAGGTGTTGCATTGATAGCGCCTGGAGATGTTCATATGGGTCTAAAGAAAAATGGAAAAGATGTTACTGTTGATTTTGCGAAAGATGCTGAATATGTCTACAGACCTTCAGTTGACCACCTGATGCTTTCTACTGCACACGTATACGACTCAAGGGCGATAGGCGTCATTCTAACTGGAATGGGCAATGATGGTTTGATCGGATTAAGGGAACTAAAAAGAAGGAACGGGCTTGTGATTGCCCAGGATGAAGAAACATGTGTAGTTTTTGGAATGCCAAAAGCCGTTATTAATTCAAATATTGCGGATGTTGTATTACCAATCGAAAAAATCTCCGAGGAGATCATAAGAGTGTTATGAAAACTCAATTGAAAAGATATGTGACGACTCGCAAAGACAGAAATAGACGGCTAGAAAAAGCATTGCATGCAATTAGACAAGGAGATGATTTCGAAAGAGAAAAGTCTATGGAGTTCTTGATCAGTAGGCCAAATAAAAAAACGGTCGAACACATACTACCGCTCCTCCAAGAAAAAGATACACCCACCAGAATGGCAGTAGTTGAGGTAATTAAAAAAATCGGTCATGCAAATATTGCAGCTATTGATAGACTTCTTAAAGATGACAATGAAGATATAAGGGTCTACGCCTGTGAAATAATGGCAAGCATGAAAAATCCAGAGACCATACCTTTTCTTCTAAAAGCCCTTAACGATGGAACCGAAAATGTGAAGAACGCTGCTGTTATTGCTCTCGGTGAGTTTAATGATGAACGGGCTGTCAAAGCGCTTTTGGGAATGCTTCAAGACGATCAATGGATCGTTTTTTCAGCCATATGTAGTCTAGGCAAAATAAAGCATCCGTCGGCAGCCACTCCGCTGCTTCAGATATTCCAGAAGGGAGAAGACGAGCTATCGCTTGCCGCATGCGAAGTTCTTATGGAGTTCGAAGACGACGATATATTGGGCAAGATGTTCAATATTCTTAAGGGGTGGAGTAAAAAGAAACGTAAAAGATATATAGAAGTGATTATTCAGCAGGGAAATGAAAATCTTTTTCTTCGTCTAAAACAGAGCATCGGACAAGATCTTTTTGAGCATCTTTTGGCATATGTTGATTTCGATAAGAAAGAACTTGTTCCCGTCTTAAAATTGATGATTCACTTCAAAAGCAAACAGACTTGCGACATTTTGATTGAGACTCTCCTAAAAATGGATCCTGACGAACCAGAATATTATGAAGTCTTACAGCTCTTTGCTTCTCTTTCTCAGACATGGAAGAACAACATTAAAGAATATTTGAATAAAGGAGATGAATACGCCCTAGTTGTTATAAAAGCCTGTGCACAAGAGAAAATTAGAATCCCTGAAAATATACTTCTTGCATCTTTTCTAACGTCATCAGTATTGGTGAAAAGGGAAATAGCAAAAAGCGTAGCCATAATTGTTCAAGGCAAAGGCTATGATGTTCTCAAAGAGGCCGTGAAGGATGCAGACGGTCATGTGAAAAGCTATGCTGTAAATGCAATCGGTACTATGAAAATGAAAAAGCTGGAAAGTGAAATAATTGACCTTTCAATATCTGGATTCATGGATGTGAGAATTAATGCCATCAAAACATTGCTTGATCTCAATAACAACGAGGCGAAGAAGTTACTGCAACGGTTTGTAGATAATGGTTCGTTAGAAGACAAAAAAGTATATTTGGCTGTCGCAAAGAACATCGCTGGGGACGACAATTTCCCGCTAATTCAAAGATTATTCCAATCCAGAAATGAAGACATTAAGAAGACTGTTGTAACCGTAGTTGGTAACTTCATAGATGATGAGAGATATGCAACAATTTTTAAAAAACTTTTACAGGGGGATAATATTCCTCACGAAGTATTAAAAATCATCAAGGAAAAGAGGCTTGATCAGTTCAAAACAGTGTTGAACAAAATCTTTTCCAATACAAGCAAGAGTCTATGGACGAGGTACTATGCTTTACTTGCTCTTGGAGCCTTTGAAGATCCTTCACTATTTGAATTATTTGTTAAGGGTCTTAACGATGAAAACAACCTTATCAAAATAGGTAGCCTTAAGGCCCTGAGTGAACTCAAAGACAAAAAAGCTGTTGTTTTTGTAAAGCCATTAACAAAACATAGAGATGATGATGTTAGATCAACGGCTGAATTTGTAATGAATAATCTTAAAGATTTTTAGAAAAGGGAAGGCAACATTTTGACAAAAGAAGAGTTTATTCTTCTGAGAGATTACGTATATGAAAAATCAGGGATTCATTTTGCTGAAAACAAGGCGTATCTTCTTGAGAGCCGTCTTTCCAACAGACTGACCGAACTGGGTTTCAGTACATTTGAAGACTATTATTACTTCCTGAAGTATGGAGGTGATAAGGCAAAGGATGAGATTATTAATCTCTTCAATGTGGTTACGACAAATGAGACAAGTTTTTTCAGAAACCCCCCGCAATTGGACGCCTTTAAAGTTATTGTTCAAAAGAATTATTTGCAGAATGGTATTCCCTCAACGCCGATCAGGATATGGTGTGCTGCATGTTCTACAGGTGAGGAACCATATACACTTGTTATCATGCTGCTTGAGATGATAGAGATCCTGAAAAGAAATATCCCCTTTGCTATTTTTGGAACCGACATTAGCACAAAAGCCTTAGAATCAGCAAAAAAAGCACATTATAATACCTATAGCGTTCGCAATATGGATGAATCTCTTAAGCGTAAATATTTTATTGAAAAAGATGGAAACTTTATACTTAAAGAAAATATAAAAAAATACGTCAAGATTGATTTTATGAATCTTATGGATTCAAATGCATACAAGCTTTACAAGCAAATGGATTTCGTTTTCTGTCGGAATGTTCTTATTTATTTTGACGAGAAGATGAAGAAAAAAGTTATTGACTCACTCTATGAATCGTTGAAGCCACGGGGATATCTGACTATTGGCCATGCTGAATCGCTCCATAACATCTCAAGAGCATTCAAACCCCTCATATTCCCGGGAACGATTGCTTACCAGAAGGGATAGCTTATGAAAAAGATTCTTATTGTTGACGATTCATCTACAATACGTAAATTGATAAAATATATTCTCAAGAAACAAGAATACCTGATATCAGAGGCGGAAGATGGTTTGGATGCCATGGAGAAACTGGGAAGTCTTGAGGCAGACCTTATTATCGTCGACCTCAATATGCCAAATATGGATGGGATTCAATTTGTGAAGAATCTTCGTAGCAATTATTATCATATGGATACCCCGGTGATTATGCTTACAACGACGAAAGACGATGACCTTAAACGTGATGCGCTTCTTGCAGGGGTTAATCTCTTTCTTAATAAGCCGGTTCAGCCAAATTTTCTTATTTACAAGGTAGAGAGTCTACTAAAGGGAGAACAATAATGGACGAAAAAACATCTCAAAATGACGAAATGAAAGAGATAATAGACGATTTCATTGTTGAGTCCAATGAACTTATTGAAAAGGTTGTTCAAGACATAGTAGAAATCGAAAAGAATCCCGAAGATGAAATAGTCAATGAAATCTTTCGGGCTGTACATACAATAAAAGGAACTTCAAGTTTTCTCGGCTTTAATACCTTATCAAACCTCTCTCATAAAGCGGAAGATGTTCTTGGAAGAATTAGAAAAAAAGAGATGGAACCAGATGCCGATATTGCTGATACCTTGCTTGAGGCTTTGGATCTTATGAAACTTATGATAGAAGATATACGTGAAAAAGGAGCAGAAGACAGAGACGTCAGCCATACACTTAAAAAATTGGAAATTCTCAATAAAGCTGATTCCCGTAAAAAACTTGGCGAGATACTTGTAGATGAGGGTGTTATTTCCAACAAAGAGCGTGAAGAATTACTTGAGAAACAAAAAGTAGAAGGCAACAAAAAACTCGGTGAGATAGCTGTTGAAGAGAAGCTTATCACAGAAAAGCAGTTAAGTAATGTTTTAGCTAAACAGCAAGCACACAAAGAAGAGCAGACCATCAGGATTGATGTCAGGAAACTCGATGAACTGATGAACCTTGTAGGTGAGCTGGTTCTTGGCAAGAACCGGTTGATACTTTTAGATAGTCTCGCAAGAAAAGGATCTAATAGTGATGGGATTTTTGATAGCCTTAGCGATGTAACAAACTATGTCGAGTCGGTGACCAATGACCTGCAACTTGCCGTAATGAGGGCGAGACTCGTACCCATTGGCAAACTTTTCAACAAAGTTCCTCGTCTTGTTCGGGACCTCTCGGGAGAGTTCAAGAAAAAGATTGAATTAAAAATTGAAGGTGAAAGTACAGAGCTCGACCGATCCCTCATTGAGGCTTTACATGATCCTCTCATACATATAATCAGGAATTCTGTTGATCATGGAGTTGAAGCGCCTGCAGAAAGGGAAAAGAAAGGAAAGAACCCCAAGGGGGTCCTGTCCATAAAAGCATACAATGAAGGGAATCAGATTATTGTTGAGATATTTGATGATGGAAAAGGTATTAATGTACAGGCAGTAAAAGATAAAGTAAAGGAAAAGGGTTTCATGAGTGAAGGGGAACTCAACGGTATGTCTGCTCGCGAAGCAATGGGCCTTGTTTTTATGCCTGGTCTTAGCACGGCAAAGAAAGTTAGTAATGTATCTGGCAGAGGCGTCGGAATGGATGTTGTTAAGACAAACATAGAGAAAATGAACGGACAGGTATACATTGATTCTGAAGAGGGTGAGTGGACCAGGCTGACCTTAAAACTACCCTTGACTCTCGCCATTATGAGAGCATTGATTATCAGAGTCAATCAAGAGCTGTTCGCTATTCCACTCAACACGGTTACTGAACTTGTTAAGCTCAGAGACGGTCTCATCAAACCTGTAGACAAAAATGAAGCTCTTGTATTGAGAGATATGGTAATTCCCATTGTTGATTTTTCAAAGATTGTAGGTTTTTCTGAGAGTCGCATCGATGATGGCTACATTGTTGTTTGTAATATTGGAGAAAAAATAGTTGGTATAAAAGCACATTCTGTTGTGGGACAAGAAGAAGTGGTAATGAAGCCCCTTGGTGAATTTCTTGGGAACATCAATGGGGTCGGTGGCGCCACAATTCGAGGTGATGGCAAGGTAATTCTTATCCTCGACCTGCCTGCAATCATTGAGCACTATGGTAATCTCCGAAGAGGTCTCAACCCTGTAAGACCTTTAAATCAGATGTCTATGAATTGATGAAGTTTATTAAATAATTACATCCCACCATCGCTCGTTGTCTCATATTCCACGATGGCGTCAATTTCTATTGAGAAAAGATCTTCAAGGGTTACATTATATTTTGATAGCAGTTGTTGCATAAGATTGAATTTTTCCTGCTCCAACATTTCGACGATTAGAATCAAGGTACCGAGAAAGCCCTCTCTGTGGATCAGCGCATTGTTAATGTCCTGAGAAAGATTAAATTCTTTAAGAATATTGGCTATTGGCAACTCAAGAAGTATATCAATCAACGAAAGAACGCCTGTCATAAAAGCGCTGTCAGCAATAACAGGATCGTTTGATATTTTTTTTGCCAGAAGCTCCATGATTCTTCCTCTTAAGGCGGCTCTCTCAAGTAATGGACTTAATCTGAAATCCCCGCCTTCTCCAGCAAAAAGAAGGAGCATGACCCATTTCTGTAAATTACGGTAACCAAGCAAGGCAAGGGATTGTCTCAAAGATGTAATCTTTTCTGAAGTATAAAATGCCGCAGAGTTCATAAACTTGAGGAGCTTATAGTTCAATTCAGGATTTTTTTTAAACAATGCCTCTATAATGTAGAATTCGTCCTCCCTTGAAAGCGATCTTGATAACTCGATTAAAACCAATTGGGCTGGTGAGAGTGACTTTGCAGTCACAACAGAGGGTTTTGCAAAGAAATAGCCTTGGAAATAATCAAAACCCAAAGAATAACAGAATTCAAAATCCTCTTTCGTTTCGACCTTTTCGGCAATAAGTTTTATGGGGTATTTTTTTAGCTGGTCAACAACTTCTGTTAGCGACTGCCTATTATACATGGGAAGGTCCATCTTGACATAATTGGTAGCACTCATTACCGGAGAGAGGGGTTCACCGTAAACGAAGTCATCAAGGGCAAGTTGATAACCTTCCTCTCTCAACCTTCTGCAAAGTTCAACTATATTATCTGTCAATTCTACTGTCTCAAGAATCTCAAGTACCATATTTTCCTTAGGAAGAAGATCAAAAATGCCACTTTCAAGAATTTCCGTATCAACATTGATAAATCCCTTCTTTTCACCAATTAGTCTCTTGAGGCCCACATTATTAAGAGCATTCACGATGACGTTTGCGGTCGCCTTAATGTTATTTAAGACTTTAGCATCAGATACCATACTACTCCGAAAAAGTAACTCATACCCAAAAATCTTTTTGTTTCTATTTATTATTGGTTGCCTTCCGATAAATACTTTATTCAATTCCACGATCTAAACCTCTCCGTTGCGGCACAATTGGGTATGGATAAAAATGCTGGTACTTTTTATGCATATTTTCATTATTGAAATTTTGATTTCCATTAATGATGTTATCGGTTATGAAGTGGAGGAGATAAGAAGAAACAGAAATATTTAAGTTTCGATAGTTTTCAGCGATTAGATTGTTGTATTGAGGAGGGTACAATATTATGACTGAAGGAAGAATTTTACAACTTGTAACTTTTAAGTTGGGGAATGAGGAATTTGGTGTTGATATTCTTAAGGTTCAGGAAATAAACAGAATGATGGATATTACAAGGATACCCAATGCCCCGGAGTTTATTGAGGGGGTTATAAATTTAAGGGGGAAGATCATACCGATCGTTGATTTAAGGAAAAAACTTGGTTTTGATAATGGCAGTGGAGGGCTGGAAAAAACCACAAGAATAATTGTAGTTGAGCTTGATGGGCTTGTCCTTGGTTTTATCGTTGACTCAGTTTCAGAAGTGCTAAGGATACCGGAGAATACGATTGAGCCAGCACCATCGATTGTTGGTGGGGTTGACTCCGATTATATCGAGGGCGTCGGCAAGCTTGATAATCGTCTTCTGATTCTTTTGGAACTTAAGAAACTATTTTCATCCTCTGATCAGAAGGATATTGAAAATTTTGAGATGAACTAAGGTATAAGAAAAACTGACGATGGACACTTTTGATGTCAATTTATTGAGTCAAGTTAAAGCATTAGACCAAAAAATGTCCGTTTCTCATGATCAGTTGCATTTGCAACGAAAAGTACACACCGAAGACAAGGAAAAAGGAAAATTTACCAGAAGAAAATCACGAAAAGATTCTCGGCATTATGAAGGGGAGTTTGAAGAAACATCAAGTTTAAAAGAAAAAGAAAGCACTATTGACATTATTATATGAAAAATTTGCCCATAGAGGAAAATTTTTCCTATGAATCGAAGTCAATAACTCATAGTATAAAGCCTGCCCATTTCTTAAATTCAAAGATAAAATGATTTGATTATCTAGCCTTTTTGAGAGTAAGAAGGCGTAAAAGTCATTTTGAATTAGGGGCTAATAAGACCAGGTATCACTGGCATAAGGATTGCAGATCCTTAATGCATGAGGTTCCTATGCTAAACGGTCTTTTCAGCAACTTCTCTGGAAAGTTTGTAAATAGTCGTCGTCTAGAAATTATTTCAAACAATATTGCCAATGTTTCAACGCCTGGTTTTAAGGTTTCAAGACCTGTTTTTAATGCTTTTACCGGCGAAGATGAAAGTGGCAATGGAATGCTGCAAAATACGTTTGTAAGCATGTATGATTCATACGTAAACTTTGCCCCGTCTTCATTACTTGAGACGGGGAACAACTTCGATTTTGCAATAGAAGGGGATGGCTTTTTTGTTGTTTTAACGAAAGACGGACCGATGTACACCAGAAATGGAAAATTTACCATTAATCAGGAAAAGAAGCTCGTTACTGCAGATGGAGACCCTGTTCTTGGAAAAAGTGGAGAAATAACCATTGACGGGCAAGAATTTTTCGTTGAAAACGACGGATCTGTTTTCGTAGGTAATGGATTTGAAGAAAAAGCTTTTGTTGATACTATCAAGATCGTTGATTTTGAAGACAAAAGATATCTCAGAAATTACGGAAAAAACCTTTTCTCAAACATACAGGAAGGTGCGACAGAAATCATTCCTGAAAATTCTACCGTAAGACAGGGATATTATGAAGCCTCTAACGTTGACATAATGCGTGAAATGATAGAGATGATTCATACAGTTCGAGCATATGAGGCTTATACAAAAATTGGTGAGTCTTTGGACAGTGTTTTAGGCCAACTCATTGATCTAACGAAGTTATAGGAGGCTATCATGATTAGAGCGTTATGGACTGCAGGAACCGGCATGAATGTTCACCAATCTAACCTTGATGTAATTTCTAACAATATCGCGAATGTAAATACAAATGGATATAAAAAGAGTAGGGCGGATTTTCAGGATCTTATGTACCAAACCTTGAGGCTTCAAGGAGTTACGAGCGAAAGCGGAAACCAAATACCGGTTGGTATTCAGATAGGGCATGGAGCTATGTTGGCTTCAGTCCAAAAGGTGTTTCTCCAGGGTGACTATCAGATGACAGGGAATGAACTCGATATTGCTATTGAGGGAAATGGCTTTTTTCAGATAACCCTTCCTTCGGGAGATAAAGCATATACACGGGCTGGCTCTTTGAAGAGAAACTCTGAAGGAAGAATTGTCACGTCTGATGGATACCCGCTGGAACCAAATATTACCATACCTCAAAATACGACCAATCTTTCCATTGAAGCCGATGGAACTGTTTCTGCGCTTGTACAAGGAACAACCGCACCACAACAGATTGGCACAATAGAGTTGGCCACCTTTCAAAACCTTGCTGGACTTAAGGCAATGGGTAAGAGCCTTTTTCTGGAAACAGAGGCGAGCGGAACCCCCGTAACGGGCAGGCCAGGCGAGAACGGATTAGGCACAACCCTTCAGGGATATATCGAAATGTCCAATGTTAATGTGATGCAGGAAATGATCAATCTTATCATTGGTCAGAGAGCTTATGAGGTAAACACAAAGGCAATCCAAGCGGCAGATGAAATGCTTCAGATGGCTACCAGCATAAGAAGATAATAGATGATGATTATCCTCCGAGGTAATAAGATGATAAAGAGGCCCATATTCACCATAATCATATTGATAATTATTTTTTTTACCGGGGTTGATAGTTATTCTCAAGATCAATCGTTCATTGAAACAAAGATTATGAATTTTATCAAAAAAATATATACCGAAAACGATGAGTTACAAATCAAATTTGGTAAGATACCAGTCATTCTGAGGGGTAAGCCAAATGTAACAAACATAAGCTTTGCAAAAGTACCGGATGCAAGGGGAAACGGTGTTTGTTTGGTTGAGATTGTTGATGCCAAAACCAATAGAAATAGAGGGCTGTATGTACCATTTCGGTCAATAAGAACGGCAAAGATCTTTGTGCTAAACCATTACGGAAAAAAGGGTGATGTGATACAGGCGGGATCGGTTACTATTAGAGAGACGCAATTCAACGAAAATAAACCAGGATACCCCTCAAAATTAGATGACATTATAGGGCGTACTCTGAAAAAAGACGTCGCCGAAGGAACAGTTATATCATACTCAATTATTGATGATCCCGTTATGATTCACAGGGGAGAAATAATAGATATTGTTGCAGAAAATAGAAAACTTTATGTGCAGACAAAAGGTAAGGCTTTGGAAAGAGGCAGAATGGGTGATTCCATCCGTGTCAAAAATATGTCATCGGACAGAGAGATAATTGGCAAGGTTGTTTCTGGTGATAAGATTCTTGTTTCTTTTTAGGTGATCTTATGAAAGCTTTTATATTAATTTCATTTTGTTTTCTTATAAGTGTAGGATGCAATACAGTAGCCAATTTGGAACAATCACGCATAAAAGATGAACCTTTTGTCCTGGACAATACCTTCAAGTATTCTAAAAAGGATGCAAGCAAAATCAGGCAGGGAACGAACCAGGGAACTATTTGGAGAGGTGAAAATACTGCGAGTAATTATTTTATTGATCAAAGGGCGAAAGGAATAGGGGATATTATAACCATTAGAATAACCGAAGTTTCTGCAGCCACAGAAAAGGCTACAACTGATACTGGCCGAAACTCCGAGATAAATGCCGGAATTAGCAATTTTTTTGGATTGGACTCAAAATTTTCAAGTATCAGTAAGCATATCGACAAGAATAATCTCATAAAAGCGAATACAGACAATACTTTTTCCGGTACAGGCGAAACAACACGGACCGGTTCGTTGAGCGCCACCATCTCGGCTAAGGTAGTTGATCTTCTGCCGAACGGAAACCTTGCAATAGAAGGTAAGAGAGAGATTTATGTTAATAACGAAAAGAAAGAAATACTCTTGCAGGGTGTCGTAAGACCAAGAGATATTGCTTATGACAATTCGGTATACTCATCTCAGGTTGCTGATGCGAAGGTAATATATACTGGCATTGGTGTCATAGGCGAGAAACAAAGGCCCGGATGGATGACAAGGTTGTTTGATATAGTATGGCCATTCTGACGGTGAAATGCAGGTGATATGATGGACAAAGGTTTTATTTTTTTGAAAGTAAAAGGATTGAGAAGAAGCTTATTAACATACATTTCTTTAATAAACAAAAACTCTGCTTGCGCCGTTTTCTTAATTGCGCTCTTCCTTTTTTTATGTTTTGTCACCGAAAATGAATGCAATGCTGCCCGGATTAAGGATATAGCAAATATCAATGGCGTTAGGACTAATCAACTTGTTGGTTACGGTCTCATAGTAGGTTTAAAAGGAACAGGAGACAAATCGAATACAATTTTTACAAACCAATCCCTTGCAAATATGCTTGAAAAGATGGGAATTAGGGTAGATCCAACAAAAACAAAGGTAAATAACGTGGCGGCAGTTACAGTTACTGCAGGATTACCGCCCTTTGGAAAAGTAGGAAACAAGATCGACGCAGTTGTCTCATCAATCGGTGATGCGAAGAGCCTTGAAGGCGGAATTTTGCTCCTTACACCGCTAAGGGGTGCTGATGGTGAGGTGTATGCAATAGCGCAAGGGCCCCTTGTTGTAGGTGGATATCTTGCAACAGGTGCCGGGGCAAACGTCTCCAAGAACCATCCTACTGTCGGACGCGTTCCTAATGGTGTAACTATAGAACGTGAAATAAGTTATGAGGATTTTAAGTATGATTCGCTTGTTATTTCACTAAAAACTCCTGACTATACTAATGCACGGAGGATAGCTGAAAAGATTAACGAAGTATTCAGAGGGGCAGCCCTTGCAAAAGATGGTGGCACTGTAGGCGTCAAGACTCCAGAAGAAATGAAATCGAATCCGGTAAAATTTGTTTCAGTTATCGAGAACCTTGATGTTAAACCGAACAGTTCGGCAAAAATAGTAGTCGATGAAAGAACCGGAACCATTGTCATTGGTGAAAATGTAATAGTATCAACTATAGCTGTTTCGCATGGAAATATCACAGTTCAGGTTAAAGAGGAGGCAAAAGTAAGCCAGCCCCTGCCCTTTGCACGTGGACAAACTGTTGCAACACCTGATACGCAGGTAAAGATTGAAGAGGAAAAAGGCAAATGGATGGTTATGCAGGAAGGAATTTCTCTGAAAGAGCTGGTGGCTGCATTGAATGCCAGTGGGGCTTCTACGCGTGATGTTATAACAATACTGCAGACTATAAAGGCAGCTGGCGCTCTGCACGCTGAGCTTGAAGTGATTTAATTAAATTGGTGAGGATCCATGAGTGAAACACTCAAATTAACAAAACCCATTCTTGATCCGGATTTATTAAGGCACAGTGAAGATCTTAAGAGTGCACAGCAATCATCAAAGAGTAGTCAAGAAAAACGCGAAAAAGTAGCCGAAGATTTTGAAGCGCTTTTTATTTTCAATATGTTAAAGGAACTTGATAAAACAACAAAATTATCGGAAAAAGGTTACATGCAAGAAACCTATATGTCAATCGTCTATGACAAAGTCAGCCAGTTTCTTGCAAAAAATAAGGGTATAGGAATCAAAGAGATGCTTATGCGATATGCTGATCGTGAAAGCATTAAGTTTTAAATGAAACATGCGATAAGAGAGGCAAGTAGTAATAGAGGAGGTACACCATGAAGATTAATAATGAAGTGAAAAACAGCCTGCTAGAAAGCCTCACAAAGTCTCAAAATGTCAGAACCTCACAAGAAGCAGATGTTCAGAAAAAACAAAGTGGCGGCATAGCCGACAGGGTTGAGCTTTCTGGGAGCAAAGATGAAATAAACAGAATAAGAGAAAAAATAAAGGCTGAACCCGTTGTAAGGCAGGAAAAAGTGGACAATCTCCGTGAGGCTATACAGGCAGAAACATATAACATCAAGGGCGAACTCGTGGCGAAAAGCATTCTGAAAAATCACCTACTTGATCAAATCTTATAGCCATGAGCGAAGAGATGCTTTTTGAAATTACGAAGAAAGAATTATACGCCTTGAAACAGTTTCTCAGGGTCCTTAAGGAAGAGAGAGATGCTATCATCTCCTTCTCTCTGGAAGGGATCATTCGCGAGAACAACCGAAAAGAGGAAATTCTCAAGAAGCTTGAATACCTGGAGACAGAGAAAGAGGCTTTCCTGGAGAGTGTTCCCGATAGAAAGACCTTAATAGATAATGCATCCTTCAGGCCACTTCGTGACGAGATTCATTATGTTATGGAAGAAGTTAAGGTTGCATTAGAGAAGAACATGAAGCTTCTCTCGTTTTCAATGGATCACGTGAAGTCTTCAATTGACAATATTGTTGGATTTTTAAATAAAACAACATACGGTGGAAAAAGAGAAAAGATATCCCTTTTGTTGTCAAGGGAGATATAGATGAGCATAGCATCGATATTAAACATTGCGAAAAGCGCAATGTTTGTCCAACAGACCTCTATCCAGATTTCATCCAACAACATTGCCAACGCGAACACAGAAGGCTACTGCAGGCTTGATCCTGATTTGCGGGAGGCGCAACTCGTCCCCACAGATTACGGCCTCCTAGGTAACGGAGTTGAGATTGCTGGTTTTGTTAGATATTTTGATAGGTTCCTGGAGGCATCAATCGCTTCGAGAAACACCGATTTGCAGCAACAAAAGACAGAGGTTACATACTTTGAGAGAATAGAGAGTATCCTTAGTGAAGACAGCTCACAACTTGCAGCCACCATAACTGCGTTTTTCAATAGTTGGCAGGAGCTATCAGCAGACCCTACAAGCCTTGCCAGGAGGAGCAGTCTTGCAACCCAGGGCGAAAATCTGGCACGTACAATAAAAAACCTGTACAGCGAACTAACTGGTCTCCAGCAGGAGTTAGACTTACAAGTTCGGGAAGAGTTGGACGAGATCAACGGACTTACGGCCTCCATAGCTGATCTTAACCAGAAAATAGTTGCCTTAGGGGCCTCCTCCACGACCGAAGCAAGCGACTACCTCAACCAACGCGCCAAATTATTGAAAGAGCTTTCAGGAAAGATGAAGATTATATCATTTGAAGACGAGACGGGCTCTCTGACCGTTATGACCGAAAGCGGCAGGTCTCTCGTTGACAAAAATCGTTCGTGGGAACTTAAGACCGAACAAAATTCCTCAACCGGATTCAGCAATGTTGTATGGGACGACGGTAAAGGTAAAACCACTGACTTGACTGGCTCAATTAGCTCTGGAGAATTGAAAGCCCTCGTGGATATGCGGGACAAATACCTGGGGGACGGATTTATTGCAGATTTGAACAGTCTGGCCCAGACAATTGTAACAGAGGTGAACAGTGTTCATGGTGAAGGGTATAGCCTCACTGACCCAGCTGTTACCAATATCGCATTTTTTAGCGAGCCAACATCAGGCAACTACGCGAGTAGTATGGCGCTAAGTATCGAGGTAAGCACCGATGTGCGATATATTGCGGCTGCATCATCAGCAGATGATACGTCAGGAAATGACAATGCTCTTAGGATTGCCTCGCTCATCGATAAGGACTTGACAATTGGTGGTGAGACCACAAGACTTACCACGTATGTATCGACCATGATGAGTGAGATAGGGGATTTGACCCAGAACACCCAAACGATGAGAGCACATCAGGAGAGCGCCATGAAAATCATGGAGCAGCAGAGAGAGAGTCTATCGGGCGTATCGATTGACGAAGAATTGACAAAACTTATGAAATATCAGTATGCCTACCAGGCTGCTGCGCGGCTCATCACAATAGCGGACGAGATGTTTCAGAATCTCTTAGAGGTTGCACGGTGAGGATTGCGGATAGATTTAAATACGATCTCTTCCTGTATCAGTTCAACACTGTGAAGAACAGCCTTGACCGCGTTCAGGAACAGATTGCCAGTCAGAAAAAGGTTAATAGGCCCTCAGATGATCCGGTTGCATTTTCAACGTACGTCAGCTTGAATTCTGAGAGTCTCTTGTACGAACAGCTTAACAGGAACATCCAGCGCGTTACGACCTTCGGGAAGGTGTATGACACCTGCTTTAATACAATGGGTGACCTCCTCGCGCAGGCAAAAGAAGTTGCAATCAACCATGCCTCCGGTTCAATGGACGATGCATTAAGAGAAACCGCAGTCACACGGATAGAAAGTATAATAGAACAGCTTGTCACGCTTGGGAATACTGTCGTAGGTGATACGTATGTTTTTGGTGGCAAGCAGTCCACTTCTGCGCCTTTCAGATTAAACCCTGATTATTCCGTTGATTTCCTGGTTGCAGAAGGCTCGGAAACTGCCAATGAGATTTATGTAGACCGGGGTAGTACAGCTCAATATAACATCTCAGGTATAGACGCGTTCTATGATAGGTCGAAAACCGTCTATGCAAAGCCGATCAACAATCACACAGGAGAAGCAACTAAATACACCGGGGAAGTAAGTTTAAATACGACAGAACTTACATTTGTAGTGGACGGCAGCAATAACACAATTTCTCTGAACGGCAATCCCACTGCAATCACTTTGACACAGGGAGTTTTTACAGGTACTGAACTTGCTTCACAGATTCAGGCACAGCTGGGACCGGATTATAAAGTCGCATACGATGCATCAACCCGGAAGTTCACCATTGCTAACAATACGGTCGATGCCATCACTCTCGACTGGTCTGTATCGACAAATGCGGCGAAGTTGCTGGGCTTTAACGCTGTGGATTCCACGCTAGGTGCAAATGGTGGTCGCGACACCAGTGACATGGATACAGGTATCAGTTCATTTGTTGTGAGAATGTTAGATGAGGATTCCTACGAATTCTCAGTCAACGGAGCTGCATTTTCTGGGTCTGTGGATATCAACTCTGGAGTATATATAGACGGGTCATCCCAGGTCAATGCAACAAACCGCGGTATAATGATTACCTTTAGCACGAAGGAAAACCTCACTATCGGTGATACATTCGAGATCAAGGACTATTCTATATTTGATATGCTCAAAGATTTGAGAGACGCTCTTGAAAGTAATAATGCGACATGGAGTAACAAAAACATCGCACAAATCAGTAAAGCGGTAAATATTGTGAATAGAAACATTGCCTCAGTGGGTGTCAATCTGCAGACAATGGAAACTCTGAAAGAGGCAAATGCCGCAAGGCAACAGCGGACTTCGGAGATAATATCAGAAACTATCAACGCTGACCTTGCGCAGCTTGCTGTTGAGTATAACTCACTGTCAACGGTCTACCAATCCCTCATGTACTCAGCCTCAAAAATTCAGCAATTGGGACTCCTGAACTACCTCTCATAAAATCTTTTCATCATCTCCGGTTTAATTTTTTCCAATAATACTTGCATGAGGTTGAAAAATCCTTACTGGTATACATATTGCAAATTTAAATGTTTGTAAAGCCCTAATATAGGGCAATTTACAGGATTTAATACCTAAAGAGTTTATGAATTGGGTGAAAGCGTCAAGACAATGGTTATTGACTGTATGGATTATTGACAAAAACCAACTCTCAGGGAAAAAGGAGACGATAAATGTTCGACGATAAGGTAGTCTTGATAACTGGCGGAACCGGTTCTTTTGGACAGAGGTTCACAGGGTATCTGTTTGAACACCACAGACCGAAGAAGGTAATAATATTCAGCAGAGATGAGTTCAAGCAACATGAAATGGCAAAGAACTTCTCAGAATTGGACCATGCCATACGTTTCTTTCTTGGAGATATACGCGACAAGGAGCGTCTCTACAGATCTTTCGAGGGTGTTGATTATGTGATTCACGCAGCTGCTTTAAAGCAGGTTCCTGCAGCAGAATACAATCCATTTGAGGCAGTTAAGACAAATATTCTGGGAGCTCAGAACATTATCGATGCAGCGATTGACAGGGGAATAAAAAAAGTCATTGCCCTTTCAACTGATAAGGCGGTAAGTCCGATCAATCTTTATGGCGCTACAAAGCTCGCTATGGAGAAGTTGTTTATTGCTGCGAATAACTATGTTGGTGGGAAAGATACGTCATTCGCGTTGGTTCGTTATGGCAATGTCATTGGAAGCAGGGGTAGCGTTATTCCCTTGTTTAATGGAATGAAGAATAATGGAACAAAAAGGTTTCCAATAACCGATGAAAGGATGACACGATTTTGGATAACCCTTGACCAGGGCGCTGCACTTGTTGCTCAGGCAATAGAAGAGAGCGTTGGTGGAGAAGTCTTTGTACCTAAAATACCAAGTATGAAGATCCTTGATCTTATTAAAGCAATCTCAAAGGATGCTGAGTATGAAGTTGTGGGTATACGTCCAGGTGAGAAAATCCACGAAAGTCTGGTGTCAGAGGATGACGGACGAAATACTATAGATGCGATAGAGAAATACGTAATCCTTCCTCCGTTTGCCAATGGAGGGAATAAGTATCATCGTTATACAAAATTTTCCAGGATGTCTGATGGGTTTTCGTATCGAAGCGATAACAATGTTCAATGGCTGACAGTTGAGGAAATTGAACAGTTTATTAAGGAATGTGGCTGTGAATAAGACAATTCCTTATAGCCGACAATATGTCGACGAGGATGATATTGCGGCAGTTGTGTCTGTGCTCAAATCTGATTACCTGACTCAGGGACCTGTAATTGCGAAGTTTGAGTCTGCTATAGCAGATTACACGGGTGCTCGATATTGTGTTGTTTTTTCGTCAGGAACAGCCGCACTTCATGCAGCCTATTTTGCAGCGGACCTCAAAGAGGGTGATGAAATTATCACATCACCAATAACCTTTGTGGCAACCTCAAATGCTGCACTATATCTTCGAGCAGCGCCAATATTCGCTGATGTGGAGATAGATACCGCAAACCTGGATGTAACAAAAATAGAAGAAAAAATTACTTCAAAGACAAAAATCATAGTACCGGTTCATTACGCAGGACAGCCGGCGGACCTAAAGCCCATTTATTCTATAGCTAATAAACATGGGATAACAATCATAGAAGATGCATGTCACGCCCTTGGTGCTCAATACAGAATTGAGCGATCCATAGATCAAGCTGTGAGTGTTGCAAATGATGGATGGACTCGAATTGGAAGCTGTGCCCATTCAGATATGACTATTCTAAGCTTTCATCCCGTGAAGCATATCGCGACAGGGGAAGGCGGGGCTGTGCTTACGAATAATAATGAGATATATGAAAGTTTACTGTTATTTCGGTCCCATGGCATTACCAAGGACAAACATAATTTTACCAATCCTGACGCCTTTCGGCAAGGTGACTGGTATTACGAGATGCAATCTTTAGGATACAATTATCGGATGACTGACATACAGGCTGCATTGGGATGCTCTCAGTTGACGAAGATTGAATGGTTTGTAAAGACAAGACGAGAGATAGCCTCTCATTACAGCAATGTCTTTCAGGGCAATCCATACTTTGACATTCCAACGGAACGGGAGCATTATCGGTCTTCTTTTCATTTATACACAATTCGATTAAAAGACCATTTGGTAGACACGCGAGCCACTATCTTCTCAAGATTAAGAGAAGAGGGACTTGGAGTCCAGGTGCACTATATTCCTGTCTATCTCCAACCATATTACCGTGACCTTGGATACCAAAAAGGTTGTTGCCCCATAGCAGAAGATTTCTATGGCCGTGCGATTAGTATCCCGATCTTTCATGGAATGACCGAGACACAGCGCGACGAAGTGGTAAGCAAGGTTTTGAGGGTGATGGGGGAGGTTCAAAGACAATGATTGGTGCTATCATACAGGCGCGCACATCATCAACAAGACTGCCAGGAAAGGTTCTATTTGAGTTGCCGTATGGAAGTGGCATTACAGTTCTGCAGCAAGTGATAAGGAGAGTCAAACAATCCAAGAAGATTGAGACGATAGTGGTGGCTACAACGGAGGATGAGGCCGATGATGCCATAGTTGACATCGCATCGCATGAAAGCGTTCCTTGTTTTCGTGGCAGCAAAGAGAACGTGCTTGAGCGGTACTATCTTGCAGCCAAAAAACATGAGCTAGATACCGTCGTTAGGATCACAAGCGATTGCCCGTGCATTGACGCGTCTCTGGTGGATGAGACGATTCAGCAATATCTGATGGCGAAAGCAGACTATGCAAGCCTTTCTATCTCAAATATGTTTCCGCATGGCCTTGATCACGAAGTATTTTCGTTCACAGCCCTTGAAAAGGCATATAAAAATGCAACACAAGATTATGAAAAAGAGCATGTAACTCCATACATCTATAGGTCACATCCTGAAAAATACAAAATTTGTATTATTAATGCATCCGAGGAACTATTCGATCCGGGAATAAGGATTACCATTGATACTGAAGAGGACTATGCTTTACTCTGTTTATTATTCGACATTCTGTACATTCGAGATGAGTATTTTGATGCCAAGGACATTATCCGTCTTTTCAAGGAAAAGCCATGGATCAGAATTGTAAATAAGAATATTGTTCAAAAAAAGATTTTCGATTCAGAAGAGCAAGAGATTGTTGAGGCACTAAAAATCATTGGGATGAATGATCTGAAGCGAGCGAAAAAAGCCTTCGAGGAATGTTTGGGTCACTTGCGAGGATAACGAGATGAAAATAGGTGACAAAACGATTGGAGCAGGAAGAACATACATCATTGCAGATGTGGGGAGCAATTTCAATGGCAGTATGGATCTTGCCAAAGAGTACATTAAGGCCGTACATGAAATAGGAGTTGATTGTGTGAAGTTTCAAACATACACTGCAGAGTCCTTGTTAAGTCCCATAAAGCCGGATGGCCAGAAGTGGGAGGCGTATGACGTAGTGCGTAAATATGAACTCCCCCTTTCGTGGCATCCTGAGCTTATCGAGTGGTCGGAGAAATTTGGTGTTGAATTCATGACCACTCCTTTCTCGCTCGAGGTAGTAGATGTATTAAACGAAATGGGAATAAAGGCCTTTAAGGTTGCATCAGGTGATCTTACATTCATCCCTTTGCTCAAAAAAATAGGGAGGTGCGGAAAGCCTGTTATCCTATCGACTGGTATGGCATACCCCGGTGAAATTGAAACCGCTGTTAAAAGGTTGCGCCAGAGCGGCTCTGGGGATGTAGCTTTGCTGCACTGTGTCTCCAAATATCCCCCGAAATACGAGAAGGTTAATCTTAAAGCCATCGAGACTATGAAGCAGGCATTCAGTGTACCTGTAGGTCTATCAGACCACACACCTGACGACATGACCGCTCTGGGCGCAGTTGTGCTTGGGGCATGCATAATAGAAAAACATATAACTATAGACAAAAACCTTGGCACCCCTGATGCTCCTTTTGCGATGACAATTGATGAGTTTAATATTATGGTTCAACGGATCAGGAATTTAGAAAAAGCAATGGGAAATGGAACCAAGGAGCCGGCAGATGATGAGATTGGAGAGCGGCAATGGGCTCGGCGAGGTGTCTATGCATCAAGAACTATTGAAGCTGGCGAGGAATTAACCCTTGAGAACGTAAAATTCCTGAGACCCGTGAGTGGAATTAGTGCGCTCCAATGGATGATGTATCAAGGATGCAAGATCAGGCGAAAGATTGCAATGGGTGAACCTGTAATGAGAGATGACATATGAATACGCATGTTGTTTAGCAATAACGGTGAAAATATTTAAGTATTTGAAATGACTATGTCCGGTAGATATGGTGGAAAAGGATTGAAACATATTTTTTGTCAGAAAAAAATATGATACTGGTGGCTGGCAAGAAACTTATAATATGAAGGTTATTGTATTTACAGAGGGTGGGAGAAACTATGGATACGGCCATGTATCACGTTGCAAAGCACTATGTGAAGCTTTTATCGAGACAGGAGTGACACCTGATTTGATTATAAACGGTGATGAGACGATAACACATCTGCTTGAAGATATTTCTTGCAAACTTAGGAATTGGTTAGATAATTGGACTGACGTATGTGAAAACGTAAAAGGAGCCGATATTGTTGTGATTGACTCCTATATGGCGACACAAGAAATTTATGTAGGTGTATCTGATTTATGCAGCGGAGCGGTGTTTATTGACGACACAAACCGGATAGAATATCCCCAGGGGATTCTTATAAATGGAGGTTTTGGCTGGAAGGATCTAAATTATAAGAAGTGTACAGGACTTGATTATTTAGTGGGCCCTGAATATATCTTCCTCCGGAAGGAATTCTGGAATGTCCCTCTTAAAACTACCAAAGAAACCATTAATTCTGTCATGATAACATTAGGTGGAACTGTGATTGGTGGTATCCTCGGAGAGATAGTATGCCATCTGGGAAGAATATTTCCTAATTTTTGTAAACATATTGTTCTTGGACCCCAGTCGACCGATTTAATTAACTATTTTAAAAAACTGAACCTAGGATCAACAACAAGGATAGAGATAGCTCCAAACGCTGAGAAAATAAAACATATTATGTCTAAGTGTGACGTTCTTATCTCCGGAGGAGGACAGACTGTCTTGGAGGCACTTGCAATGGGACTTCCTTCTATCATTATTGGGGTTGCCGACAATCAGTTACATTCAATAAAAATGCTTGAGAACACTAAAGTCATTAAATATGCGGGAACTATTAGTGACCAAGATTTATTGAACAAATTGTCATCACAGTTAGAGGATCTTAACGATAAGACATTGAGGAGACAGATGTCTGTGCTTGGACAGAAGCTTGTTGATGGTAAGGGAGCGCGAAGAATTGTAAATAAACTGATTGCTAAAGCCTTGCATGATTATGTTCAAACAGGAGAGAGAAATAGCTGTGAATCTCAGGTTTAGGGAAATACAAAGGGATGACCTGGAGAAGATAATGCATTGGAGAATGCTTCCGGAAGTTACAATTTACATGTACACTGATCCGCTACTAACTCTAGAAGATCAAAAGAGATGGTATGAAATTATAAAGAATGACCAGACAAAAAAATATTGGATCATCAATGTTGATGAAGATGACGTTGGGCTCGTGGGCCTATATAATATCGATAAAATCAACCGACGATGTGAGTGGGGATATTATTTGGGATCTGAGTCTGTTCGTGGAAAAGGGATAGCGCGGTCTGTAGAATTGAGTCTTCACCATTATGTTTTTGAAGTACTTAATTTGAATAAACTCTGCTCTGAAGTTTTTGCATGGAATGATTTTGTCATATTTATACACCAAAAGTACGGATCGTCAATAGAAGGAAAAAGATTGCGCCATATTTACAAAAATGGCGAATTTCACGATATCGTTGAAATGGCCATTCTAAGAGAAAATTGGAAGAAAACAATAAAAGGCAAATTTGAGTTCACAATGGCGCTCATAGAATAATTGCGTAAGGTTTAAATAAAATAAGATTTGCAGAGACGCCCAACGTAATTTCAATGAAGCACGAAAAGTTTCTTTTAACTTTGTATATGAAAATTGGTCATAAATCTACATCCTTTTTTCCATCAAATACATACAATCTACATTACCTAGTTCGTCGTCATTGATGTATGGATAAAACCTTTTCTTGGTTAGCGTCAGATTAGGGAAGTTTTGTATGAACATGGAAGCATGATCACCTTTCCAGAGAACGCCTGCATTTCCCCGATAATTGATTTCTGTCAAGGTATCAGCATAATATTCGAATCCCCATATGAACCTTGATGTACACCTGTACATTTCCCCCATAATAATTGGTAGATTGTCTGGAGCGATATGTATAAGTACTCCACTAGTGAAGACAAGTTCAAAGCTTCCTGTCTTAAAAGGAATCTCAAGGCCGGACCCTTGTATGATAGGAATGTTATGCGCACGATCTCGAGCCCATTTTGCTGCATAAAACTGCAATTCAATACCCGTTATATTTTCAAATCCAAATTGACGTAGAGCTTCAATCTGTTGACCGGTATTGCATCCCACCTCAAGTATGCGTAAGTTCTTTGGCAGATCCCAAAGAAGTTCATGATTTATGTCCAGCCTTGAAATACCATACTTTTCAACGTATTGTTGATTCCACGCCTCATGATTCATAGTATTTCGATCGGTGTATTCTCGTCCAAAATTTCCTGACCAGAAATAAATTTGCTGTGTTTTCATAATATTCTAAATTCCTCTTGTTTTAACATTATGCTGTCTATTGTCAATTCCATGACAAAGATAGACCACTCAGATATCTCTCTCTATCAACGTAATAAAGAGTTGAAATTTGATTGTGTGTTACATAGTGCAAAGGAGTCGTAATACTCACGTTGCCGAAAAATAATTGTTTCGATGAAAACATCATTTTCTTTCAAACTTTTTCAGATTAACTGAATGAATTATAGCAAAATTGATGCCATTTTGCGTCCATATGTTATTTATGAACCGCTCGAATAAACCAATTGCGTTCCATTTGAACTGATCAGAATACTTATTAGCATGCTCTTGATTTTGCATTTGTCAGTTATGGAAGGCACGCTTCTTGCTTTAAAATAAACAGTAATCCTAAACATGTTATACGGAAAGAAGGAGATCAATGGAGATATACAAACGAAATATTGAAGCGCTAAAAAAAACTCATCCGCATCTTGTAGAGGTGCTGGAGACAACGAGCGTAGACAAAGAAAAAATCATTGTTTCACATATGTCGTCCGGCGAGCTTCAGATTATCTATAGAAAAGCTAATACTGATGAAGTCGTTATTAGCGACTCACATGATCTTTCTGGATTGCCCAAAAGGGCTGCCGAACTGCTTGAACAACAGGATGTAAAACGTATGATGTTGCTTTTGGGGTTTGGGCTTGGAGGATATCCAGAGGCATTGCACGCGAGGCTCAAAGAAAATGGAGTTTTAGTAGTGTATGAGGCCGTTCCCGAAATCTTTAAGGCAGCATTGGAGAAGAGAGATTTTTCATTACTTTTGGCATCTCCTCGGTTTATTTTAATTCTTGGCGAAAAGACGGAAGATTTTGAATTTATAAGAAAATACCATCGTAAAATTGTTCAAAAAAACTTTTATATATTAAAGCAAACTGGAAGCATTGCTTTAAATAAGCCTGCATATGAAAGATTTCGAACGAAAGTCATAGAAGCAAAGAGAAGCAGCGATTCAGGAGTTGCAACTGCAATAGGTCGCGCAGAGGAATGGACAAATGCATTTATTAAGAATATTCCTATTGTACTGAGAACGCCTGGGGTAATACGTCTCCGTAACCTTTTTAAGGAAAAGCCTGCTATTATAGTTTCTGCGGGACCATCCATCGAAAAAAATTTACATCTGCTGAAAGAGGCAAAGGGAAAAGCAATAATTATTGCCGTAGATGTTGTTGTGCCAACCCTCTTGCCTGCGGGCATAATGCCTGATTTTATCGTGGCTCTCGAAGCTAGCCGAAAGCTCTTTCACGCTTTCGAAAATAACCCCTTGCTCAGATTTTGCCCTCTTGTTTGTACCCCAGAAGTAGATTACGAAACCATAACCTCTCTCTATCCTGGGCCCGTTTTCCTAAATCCGACCTTCCAACATCCAGTCCTGAAATGGTTTCATAACTTTTGGGAAAGCAAGGGGTTCATCGCAGGTCGCGGAGGTTCGGTTTCACACATGGCCTTTGCTTTTGCTGAATATATTGGGGCAAATGTAATTGCCCTAATGGGTCAGGACCTGTGTTTTAGAGAGAAACTTCATGCTGGAAATGTTACGCCTCTGTTTTATAGTGAGACTGATGTTGAGCAACTAAGGCAAAGAAACCCTGTGGTTAAAGATATTTTTGGTGAAGAACGTTATACTACAAACCAATTCCTCACTTTTCGTATTGCCTTCGAGAAAATCACAAAACGTTTCAAAGGCGTGGTCATTAATGCGACTGAAGGTGGGATGCCCATAGAGGGAGCCCGTACCATGAGACTTAAAGAGTTCATCGATGAATACTGCCAGATAGTGTTTGCTATCCCATTTGAAACAGTACTGCCTTTATACGAGATGAAAACGGCGTATGACCTTTCTGGCCTAATGACCCATGTGAGATCCACAATTTCAAAACTCGAGAATATCCGAAAGAAGGCAGGAAAAATTGTTGATTGTGTCGTTAACCTCAAAACATTGAAAGAAAGGAACATGTTGAATGCTAGTGAGGCTGGCCGTTTGATCGGAAAAATTGCAAAGCTCGAAAAAATTGTTGAAGATCCTATTTTGGGTATTCTTGCGCCATATCGCTACCGAATTGAAAACTATTTGCGTCGTGATGAAGCGGATAATGAATCTGTAGACGCTATTCATGATTCTCTTGATTTTTATGGTGAGCTGAAAAGTGTGATCGAGCAGCTATTGATCAGATTAGATTCATTGATGAAGGTCCTTGAACGGGAGTCAGAAGTAGACGATGTTTTAGCCGATGGAGTGGTCCTTGCTATAGAAAGGTTTTTTCATGCCGGAGTCGTGCATTCTGAAACTGGTATGATAAGGGAAGCTGTTAGGCATTTCGAGAAGGCAGCCAACGAGTTCGGTAGGATCAAAGAACCTGATATCCAGAAGAAATTCTGGACGCTGGCTCTTAACATTCATTGGTTACTTGCCGGGCTTTACGTAAAACAGCACAGGCTATATGAGGCGCAGGACGTCCTCGGGGTGCTTATGGATTTTGCCCCAGAAAGTCCTGGCCAATTCAATGACTTCAATAAAATGTCTGTTAAAAATCTTTTCGAGACATGTGAAATAGGGATTAAACTCTGGGAGAAACAGCAGGAAAATCTGGAACAACTTCTGAAAAAAGCCAGTCAAGAGTACGGGTCAAATTTGGAATCGGGGAATTTCTATCTAAGAATAGGAGACTATGAATCTGCGAAAGCTGCATTTAATAGGTCAGTTGATGAGGAGAAGGCTCAAATCGTTACAAACAATGGTGACCCACTTGGAAATTCAATCCGGAGAGCCCGTCTTGTTGCCTCATTGTACGGTTTTGCTCAAACCTATTTTGCTATGAATGATATAGAAAAGGCAGTTCACGCTCTAGATATGAGCTTGGGATATGTAATAGAGATGGATAAAACCGCTGGTAAATACGGGTCAGAGATTCGCAGTCTTATCGCTCAGCTTTATGAGAGATGCGGAAGAGGTGATAAACGTTCTCTTTTTGAGCGGACTGCAGCAATCTGATCCGACAATCAGAAATCAATTACAGAACACCTAATACAAGAGTCGCTTTTTCTGAACAACCCAATCAACCAATCCGTACTAAACTAAACATTTAAGTTTTATGAATCAACTCCGACAACAGTAACATGAGACGATTCAAATATTGCAAAGGAGGTGATAAGTCTTTAGAGCTTGAGTCAAAAGAAGGAAGTTGGATCGTTGAACAAGTCCTTGGCGAGAATGCCAAGAAAAAAACCTTAGAAGGAGGAACATATTATGAGTAGTAGAATATCCTTAACAGCGGGCATGACCCAAAACCTTTTGTCATTGCAGAATACCGCTAGCCTATTGGAACTGACGCAGGCACGTCTTGCAAGCGGAAAGAAAGTTAACTCCTCAGTTGACGACCCGGTTGCGTACTTTGATGCACAGGCACATTATCAGCTCGCTGATGACTACGCTGCGTTTAAGGATGGTATGAGCGAGGCAGTGCAGACGATCAAGGCTGCCACAAGCACCATAGATTCCCTGAAGGACATCTTGAGTCAGATGAAATCGACGGTAACTTCAGCCAAGACAGCTACATCATCGGCTGACTCAGCTGATTACGTGGCCCAGTATAATAGTCTTTTGGAGCAGTTAGGGTATCTTGCCGGTGATGGAGAATACAAGGGAGTTAACCTTCTGGGCGGAGATTCGCTGAATGTTGTCTTCAACACCGAGGGAGAGGAACTCGAGGTAGTTGGTTTCAATGCTACTGTAACCGGCCTTGCTCTAACAGACACGCAAACAGGGGGTGATTTCTGGGTAGCTGGTGCAACGACCCAGGAAAGCGGTTTGACTGCTGCCATCACCACAGCGCTGAATGCCATAATCGACGATATTGATGATGCTGTTGCTACTTTGAGGTCTAAGGCTAAAGTTCTTTCCAGTAACCTGGGAATCGTGACAACGCGGCAGGAATTTACGAATAACATGATTGCTACACTGAATACAGGCGGCGACAACCTGACCCTGGCGGACATGAACCAGGAGGGCGCAAACATGCTGATGCTCCAGACGAGGCAGGCAATGGGTATCCAGTCTCTGAGCATTGCATCTCAGTCAGCACAGCAGGTTCTCCAGCTCTTTGGATAAAAGGTAAACAAAACCAGGGAGGGGCTAAGCCCCTCCCTTTTTCAGTAACGCTCATGGTTGATACATCATGAAGGCTGATGGGATAGGAAATAGATTCATAGATGATATTGTTGGACAGACACATCGGCCCAAACATGCTAAAAATACCAAAATGACATCTGTATCACAAACTGTTAGCAAGGGTACTCATGGGCGCGTGACAAGCATTGAGCAAATCGATCGAATTGCCGAAGATGTAAATACTAAGCTGGAAGAAATGTCCAAGCTTCTGAGTCGAATAAGAAATGAGAAGGATGACATTATTCGTGAACAACTCATTCGTTTTTTTAATGTTTTGAAAGCCTACATAAATGAAGCTCTTCATCCAACAGGCGATTGGTCGACCGACCAAATCATATCGGGTATGACTATTAAAATTAACGTAGGAACCGATGGAGCGAGTATTATTTTACAAGGTCAAAGGATTGATAACACAAAAATCGGTGATCTGTCAAAATTGTCAACAACTGAAGATATTGAAGCTATGCAACAAAAGATAAAGAAAGCCCAAGACAGCACTAAAAAGTTATTAAATACCATTGCATCAGCAAAGTCGCAAACACTACATCAATCAAATAAATCTTCCACAATCACTCTCTAAACTGGCACACAACATGCAACATTTTTTGAGGAATAAATATCTTAAGAGAAGGTGAATTATGGCATTAACTATATCCCTGAAGCCAAATGAGCAGGCAGTGATCGGGGGAGCCGTTGTATCTAATGATGAGGACAAGCGAATTCGTCTTACAATTAAAAACAATGTCACAATTTTACGGGAAAAAGATGTCCTGAAACCGGAAGATGTTGATACACCCTGTAAAAGGCTCTATTTTAGTATACAGCTTATGTATATAGACCGGCAAAATATCTCTGAATACCATAAAGTATATTGGAAAGATGCCGAAGATATTGTAAAGGCTGCCCCAAGCTGCTACAGCAACATAGAGAAGATGAGCAAATATATTGTAGCCGGAGAATATTACAAGGCATTGAAATCGTGTAAGGAGCTTATTCAGCATGAGAGAGAACTTCTCAGCCATGGAAGGAACTACTATTCTAAACATGCGTAATCCATTCGAAGTATACAGGAAAGCTGAAAAAGAGAATCTGTCAGGGAAGGATCTCGAGGTGTTCGTCCTTGTAAAGGGTGCAAGATTACTCAGAGAATGTCAAAAGGATTGGGATAAACTGACCAGCAAACAACAAATGCTTCGACTGGGGGAAGCATGCAAATACAATCAAAAAATATGGGCTATTTTTCAGACAGAGGCTTCACGGGAGGATAATCCTTTGCCGACAATATTAAAACGCAATATTCTTCTGCTGGCGGGATATGTGTCCAAAAAGCTAATCGATGTTTTAGCTTACCCAGAACCTGAAAAACTTAATCAGGTAATAGATATTAATTTGAACATTGCAGCCGGTCTAAGGGGAATCCCGGAAGGGGATCTTCCTTTTGATCTGGATTGACAATGAGAGTGCAACTAGATTCAAAAAGTCATCAAGATCTCCTTTTGGCCTCTCAAGGCCGAATAGCCCTGAATCAATTAAAGATTTCAGATGCTCAAATCAACAAGATTGATTCATGCCTTAGCGAGTCAACATCGCGGAATACTTTGCATGCTGTTAACAACGCGATTCTAAGACTTATTCAATCAATTGAAATGGCTAACAAAAATTTGTCAATAGGGGAATTGTCAAATCAAATTAGTAATCTGGAGATAACAGTTACTGCGCTCGCAGAAAGCGTGAATGGTCTTTTGACTAGCATCAATAAAGCAGATAATGACAATAATATAGCTACAAGCAGGAATAACGACGCAATTCAAAGTAGCCTACAGAGACTCCAAGAGATAATCATCGCCATCCTTAGCGCTCCTAGTATTGTTAGTAAAAAAGTATCATTAGATTTATCCTTACTGGGTATCAAGCTAATGCAAAATGGATTGTTAGGCATTGATAATAAAGTGATCAAGGAGGCACTATTAGCAAATAGTAAAGAGGTTACAAGGACCGTCAAAGCATTTTCAACGTCCCTTCTCGAGACAATGTCTTTCTGTATTGATCCCAACTCAGGCAATCTCCTTTATATTGGAAGGAAATTAGAAGAAGAGGGTGATGGTGGTGCTTCAAAAGTCTTCGAAGCGTTGAACGAGAGGCTAGAAAAAGAAAGGGCCGAACTGATGAAAGGACTAAGTCTTGCCGAGTTGCTTATCTCTCAATCCGGACAGTTCATTGAAAATCTGAAGATTTCATCCGGGATGTTGTTTAACGAGGAGTAAAGCTTATGACAAAAAGAGTTAAGTCTTATGATGAGCCAATCTTTATACAAGACATGAACATGATGCAATTTCTTCATCTCACAAGAAATGCGCTAAATGAAGATAATAATAAAGTTCTTTTTAACTTACTAATTGAAAGAAATAAATTGTTTGGCTCGATAAAACAATTCTCCTTTTCGTTGAGCCCCGAATATATTGAACAAATGATTTCTATAGAGAGAAAGATACTTGCAAGGTTAGAGGGCGAGAGAAAAAAAACAATAAAAGATATTGAAAAGATCTCACGGAAGATTAATACCTTAAAGGCTTATTCGGTGAGATTCCCCATACCATCAATGCCCGTTTTTTTCGATCAGACGGGCTAATGGCGTTCTTAAGTTTTTAAAATTCCACTCCGATAAGACATATAAGGATAACCATGACGATATCGGACTATCAAATCGGTAGTGTCGTAAAAACCTACATGAAAAACATGAAGGTGAAACTGAAAGAAAAAGAAGATGGTCTGATACAAAAACCAATAGACGATGAAGCATTAATATCTAAAGAAGGGATGAGAAAAGTCCTCTATGATAGGATTAACGAACAGGTGGTAAAAAGATCGAAAAGACATGACCAAACGTGATGAGAATTTTAGAGTCCTGATTGTTGATGATAACAAAGAACTCCGAGAGATACTGGAAGAGTATTTGCGCAATGAGGCCGGGCAAATAGACGGAGCATCAAATGGTAAAGAAGCGCTAGCCAAACATAGCCAAAACCCATATGACCTTATTATAACCGACCTAAATATGCCGGAAATTAACGGCATGGAAATGATCAAAAGTATCAAGCAAGAAAACGATGTAACAGAGTTTATTATCATCACAGGCTATGCATCGTTAGATTCTGCTGTTGAAGCTGTCAAAATGGGGGCTTTTGACTATATTGTGAAACCATTCAGAATGGAAGAACTAAAGGTAGTTGTCAAGAATGCCAGAGACAAGGTTGCGTTAAAGAAACTTAACATCTCATTATTCAATAAGCTAAGAGGTCTTTATGATGAGATTGAGAGATATAAAGGTAAAGTGGGAGCCGAGAATGCCGAACCTGTGAATACAAATATGGCAGATACGGAGCATATTCTCGCAGAAATAAAAAAGATAGGAAAATTATCAAAAGGAAGGCTGTTTATCGACTGAAGTTATGAGACAACGGAAAATGTCCATGGAGAGGTTTACTGAATGATTGAAGGTTCCAAAGTTCTCTTAGTTGATGACAACAAGGAAATCATCGATATACTCACAGATTTTCTGACCTTGAACGGTTGCAAGATATATAAGGCATCTACGGGCATGGAAGCTCTTGAAGTTCTGAGCAAAGCTGATTTGGAAATTGTAATCTTGGACGTAAAACTTCCAGATGTTAACGGCATTTCCCTGATTGATTCGATAAAGATTAATAATCCAACTATTGGCGTCATCATGATTACAGGCTACCACGATCCAAATCTCATTGTTGAAGCCATGAAGAAAGGCGCTTCAGATTTTTTAATAAAACCATTTGAGTTTGACAAGCTTATTCTCGTTATGATGAGGGTTGTCCGTGAAAGAGGCTTGCTTATAGAGAAACAAAAATATATCGATACTCTGGAAGATAAGAAAAAGATTGAACTTCTTAATAGGGAATTACAGAAAAAAATTAAAGAACTGACAACGATGTATCACATATCCAATAAATTCAATTCCCTCAATATCCTTGATGATGTTTATGAAAGGATGGTTCATATCATCAACGAGGTTATGGATGGAAGAAGCTGCGGATATTATATTGTGGACAGTGAAAACAATGAGCTCATGCTTTATAAGGAACTGACAAACGGAAATGGTGAGTTCAATAGCAGGAGATTAGCGATTTCCGATGAGCTGATTAAGGAATCACGGTCAACAAAAAGATACCACACAAAGGACGATAAGATATTTCTACCCCTTATCATTAAAGGAGAAAATATCGGTTTTGTTGTTGTGAACAGTAAAGGGAAAAATGGAAGGCACAAAAACATTTTTTCAGACAGTGACATATTCTTCCTCAAGCTGATTACCGAGAAGGCATCAACTCAGATTGAGAACAGAATGCTCTATGAGAGCCTCTTTGAAGGAGTTCTCCATACATTAACCTCACTTATAACGGCAATCAATAAACGAGATTTATATACTGAGGACCATTGCAAAAGAGTTACGCGGTCAAGTCTTGCTCTTGGCGGAATGCTCAAAGTAGATACATACGAAAAAGACGTGTTGAGGGTTGTAGGACCCGTCCACGATGTTGGTAAGATTGGTATACCTGATGCAATACTACTCAAGCCGGGCAAGCTGAGTCATGATGAATACGAAATAATTAAGGCCCATTCCGTTTATGGCGAAGAAATAATGAACAGGTTTGAAATCCTGTCCTATGAAGCAAAAATGATCCGACATCATCATGAGAGATATGACGGCAAAGGGTATCCGGATGGGATTGCCGAAAACGAAATACCTCGAGGTGCCAGAATCATTGCTGTATGTGATGCCTATGACGCCATGGTAACAGATAGGCCTTACAATAAAGCTCACACGAAAGAAGAGGCTATAAATGAAATTATCCGGTGCAAAGGTACTCAATTTGACCCTGACATCGCGGACTGCTTTGTAGATTTGATGATGAATGTTTGACAATATGATGGACGATAGAAGAGAATATTTCAGGATAAAAGATCGCTTGGCTATCGAAGTTAGGGCCATCAGCGATGAAGAATTCCTCCAGCTTGAAAACACAATTCGATACAACCCAACTCAAATAATCGATAAAACCTACGATATGCATTTCCTGAAGGAAAGTATATCAAACGATGAAAAGGAGAAAAATCAGATTCTTTCCTACCTGGTCATGATCGATAAGAAGCTTGATATGTTAGTCGATTTTCTCTATAAACCTAAAAAGGACGAACTTTTTCATTCAAGTTATATGGAAGTCGAGGTAAGCGGTAACGGTGTAAAATTTCTTACTGATTTGGAAATACATGAAGGAGACTATGCTGAAATACGAGTTGTGATACCGCGTTTTCCTAATCCAAAAATAACTGCTCTTGCCCAGGTGCTGAGAGGCGAGGAATGTGTTGTGAATGGAAGAAAGTACAGCGAAGTTATTGCCAGATTTGTCGTGATTAATGAGGAGGACAGAGACCTCCTCATAAACTATATCTTCGTAAAGGATAGAGAGCGCTTGCGTTTAAAGAAAGAAATTTTTTGCGGGCAATAACCTATGGACATAACAACCATATTTGGATTACTACTGGGAATAAGCGCAGTTCTGATATCTTTCCTGATGGAAGGGGGCCATATTTCATCCTTGCTCCAGGCGCCAGCCATGATCCTCGTTATATTTGGCACCTTCGGTGCATCGATTGTCACAACATCCTTCAGTCAGCTTACGTCTTTGCCTAAGCTCATCAAGGTTATACTTTTCGAAAAAAAGCTAAACCCGCAAGAGTTGATCGATTTGATCTATGAGCTTTCGCAGAAATCAAGGAAAAATGGCCTCCTCAGTTTAGAAAAGGAGCTGGGCAGTATCAAGGATTCCTTTCTGAAGAAAGCTATACAGCTTGCGATTGATGGTTTTGAGACAAACAAGATACGTGAGATACTTGAGATTGAAATGTCTTATATCGAAGAAAGGCATAAAGTGGGGGCGGCATTTTTTCAAAAGTTAGGTGGTTTTTCCCCAACCCTTGGTATAATCGGGACGGTACTTGGGCTTATACATGCACTGGCTAATATGGAGAGCAGCGAAAGCATGGCTCAATCCATTGCTGCCGCATTCATCGCCACGCTTTGGGGTGTAGCTCTCGCGAATCTTATTTATCTTCCCATCGCCGACAAACTAAAGGTAAAACATCAGCACGAAGCTCTTTATTTAGAAATCATCAGTGAAGGAGTAATTTCTCTTGCCATGGGAGACAATCCCAGGGTAATAAGGATGAAACTTCTCTCATTTCTCCTGCCAGACAAAAGACCAGCTGAGGACGCATGAAAAAAAGGAAACGCGAAGAAGAACATGAAAACGCTGAACGTTGGTTGCTTACCTACGCCGATCTTATCACCCTTCTCCTTGCCTTTTTCATAATGATGTATGTGTTTTCAAAAAGAGATGCTTATAAATACGATGAAGTGGCAAGCCACTTAAAAACTATATTTTCTGGCGGGGTAGGGTTGGCAGGCAAAGGAAGCGTGACATCGACTACTCCCTCTCCTATCGATATGCCATCTCGGGGGGCTTCAAGCGGAGAAATTAAGAGGCAGCTCGAAGGCGAATTCATTGATAAGAACCACGACAAGGCTGGTGGAGAGAATATCTCAGTTTTTTCAGATGAACGGGGGGTTGTAATACGAGTACTTGACAAAGCATTTTTTGACGAGGGGAAAGCTGAACTCAAAGAGGGGGCAAAAATCGCTCTTGACAGGATTGTGCCAATTATTAAAAACGTCGAAAATCATATAAGGATAGAGGGCCATACAGATAATGTTCCCATCAGCACAGATGAATTCAAATCGAATTGGGAGCTTTCAGTGAGAAGGTCAACCGAAGTGGTTCGATATTTAATTGAAAAACGCGGTCTGTCACCAGAAAGAATATCTGCCACAGGTTACGCAGAATACCGGCCTATTGCAAAAAACACTTCACCGCAAAATAGAGCACTTAACAGGCGAATAGAGATAATCGTCGCTAAGTCAAAAGAAAAACAGAGTTGATTATTTTACGAAAAATAACATGATATTCAGTAAAATCTCATCCATGATTACAGCCCGTTTGTGTCGCGTAAGAGGCTAGAAAGATATTGACTTTAGCCGATTTTTGGGTTCTAATAAGAATCGAAAATAATTTTTGGTCGTTTATGGAGGGAGGGAAGAATGAATGCCAGCAGTCGTTATAAGAGAAGGAGAGTCCTTCGAAAGTGCCCTTAAACGTTTCAAAAAACTGTGTGAAAAAACTGGTATCCTTTCAGAAATAAAGAAACGAGAACATTTTGAGAAGCCGAGCGTAAAAAGGAAAAAGAAAATGCTTGCCGCAAAGAAACGGGCCATAAAGAAGATGAGAAGAAGCATGGATAAAGGTCTTTATTGATGGCAGACTTCAAGTCGAAACTTCAGGATGGTTTGAAAGTCGCGCTAAAACAGAAAGATACTGTACGTTTGTCTCTTTATAGGATGCTTCTTGCATCAATTAAGAATAAGGAAGTAGAAAAAATCAGGCCTCTTACGGAAGATGAGTTTATTGCTGTTGTGAAGACATCGGTAAAACAACATGTTGAATCCATAGAGAGCTTCAAAAAAGGGAACAGACCGGATCTTGCCGAAAAGGAAGAAAAAGAACTTGCAATACTGAAAGAGTTTATGCCTTCTCAGTTGTCTGAAGCAGAAATTGCCAGAGAAATTGAAGAAGCAATGGTATCTTTGCAGGTGCAAGGTCAGAAAGAGATGGGCAAGGTTATAAAATTTATTCTGGAGAAATTTCCAGGGAGGATAGACGGAAAAGTGTTGAGCGGGATGGTGCTTAAGAGACTATCCGCTAAGTAGATAGTCGATGAAGCCCTTGTATGACCGACAAAACCTTAGCATACCTCGATTACCTTAAACTTCTTGATATCCTAAAAAGTTATTCTTTAACTTCTTTTACAAAAGAGTCAGTTTCATCGCTTAGGCCTCTCGTTTCACTCCAAGACATTGAATCAAGACATGACAAAATTGACGCTGTTATAGAGCTCGTAAGATGGGAAGGCAGGCTTCCTCTCTCAGACATTCCTGATATCCGGGAGATCCTTAAAAGAATCTCCATTCAAGATGCTATTCTTGAAGAAAAGGAGTTCTTGGCTATTGCAGGGTTTCTAAGAGCTTGCGATGAAGTGTCTGTCTTCCTGAGAAGAGCCTTCGACAAAAAACCCTTCATCGAGGAGATCCTCTTGCGACTGAATCCTCTGACGCCTGTCCACCGGCAAATTACAAAAACAATAAACATTGAAGGATTTATTGAAGATACGGCATCATACGAATTGTCCAAAATACGATCTGATCTTTTTACATTCCGGGAACGTATCAGGAAACGGCTTGAAAAGATTATGGAAAGAGAAGCCGTGAAGTCAATACTCCAGGATGTCTACATTTCCCTCAGAAACGGGAGATACGTGATACCCCTGAAACCAAATTTCAACGAAGTATTTCAAGGAATCGTTCACGATTATTCCCACTCCCTAAAAACATCTTTTGTAGAACCTATTGAAGTGGTTGAGTTGAATAACGCAATTAATATACTGGAAAAGGGAGAAAAAGAAGAGGAAAACAAGATTCTCAGGGAGTTAACAGTATTTTTACGGGGTGCTTCAGAGGCATTGGAACATGATATTGACGTGATAGGGGACTTGGATCTCTATCATGCACTGGCGAATTTCAGCGTGGATTTTAACTGCGTCCGTCCTTTGGTTTCAGATAATGGTCTCCTTGAAATAAAAAAGGCAAGAAACCCATTCATAGCCATCTCTAAAAAAACAGATACAGTCCCTATTGACATATTTATGGAAAACGAGAAAAAGGCCATGCTCATTAGCGGTCCAAACGCAGGGGGGAAGACCGTTGCGCTAAAAACGATTGGGCTTCTTTCAATCATGGCGCAATCTGGGTTTTTCATCCCCGCATCAGGAAATCCTATGGTACCCCGATTTAAAAATATATTTGCGATTATTGGGGACGAGCAAGACATTACAATGGAACTCAGCAGTTTTACGGCCCACATGAATGCAATAAAAGACCTCTATACAGTTACGAATGGTGAAGAACTAATACTAATCGATGAAATAGGAGGTAACACAGAACCCCAGGAGGCATCAGCGCTCTCTATGGCGATTATTGATGCATTTGTTGAAAAAGGATGCAAAGTTGTTGTTACAACACATCTTAACCTGCTAAAGGCTTATGGCTACACGAAACCCTTTGCGATCAATGTTGCAACTGCGTTCGATACGGATAGGATGAGACCAATGTATAAACTCCTCTATGGTACTGCAGGATACAGCAACGCAATCAACGTGGCAAAAAACATTCACGTGCCAAAAGAGATTATAGATCGTAGTTATGAATATCTTGGAAAACAGGAATACATGCTAAACGATCTTATCAGCGCGCTGGAGCTTGGAAAAAGCAGAGTTGAAGAGAAACTTGGAGAGTTAAGGCATATGAAGGAAGATCTGAGGAAAAGGCTTTCTCTTGTTAAGGAACAACGGGGTGTTTATATTAAAAAGTTTGAAGAGAGGTGCGAAGCAAAGCTCGAGGATCTGGAGAAAGAAGTCGAGGAAGTGAGGAAAGAGCTTGCAAAAAAAGAACGAACATCGTTAAATCGTGGTAAGGAAAAACTGAAAGGCTTACAAGAAAAATTTGCAGCAAGTATTCCAAAAAATAAGGAGGTCGTTCATTTGGGTGACTATGTAAGGGTACGTTCACTGGGGAGCACAGGCCATGTTGTGGGATTGGAAAAAGATGGTAAAGCCTTTGAAGTTGTCATCGGTAATGTGAGGACTACAGTTGATGCAAGTCTTTTGGAGAAAATTCCCAAGCCAAAAGGTGTGATCGAAAAGAGCAGCGTTCAGGTTTATTCGGAGAAAGTTCCCGTACCTGAGATTAAAGTTATCGGAATGAGAGTAGAGGAAGCGCTAAAGGAGATTGATAGGTTCTTAGACCGTGCGATTGTCCAGGAGATATCCCGTGTAAGAATAGTGCATGGGATTGGCACAGGAAAATTGATGAATGCCATACGGGAGCACCTTCAAGACATGAGTTACATAAAGGATATCAAAAAAGATAGTACCAACGCGGGAATCACCATCATCGAGCTGGCATGAAATCTAGCGTTGAAGATCTTCTCGCACGTATAAATATAGTTGATATTATTTCCCAACATGTTAAGTTGCGTAGAACAGGTAAAAATTTCACAGGATTATGTCCATTTCATAAAGAAAAAACTCCATCATTTACTGTAAGCATCGAAAAGCAAATATATTATTGTTTTGGTTGTCATGAAGGCGGAAATGCAATCAACTTCTTAATGAAGTATGAAAATCTTTCTTTTCAGGAAACCCTCGAAAACCTTGGAAGACAATATGGTGTTGAAGTCGCTCGCCGATCCGGCGAAAAACGAACGAGCACCCTTGAGGCACTCTCAAAACTGGCAGATTATTACCACCAACAGCTCAAAAGCTCAAGATTGGCCCAGCAATACCTTGCAAGGAGGGGGATTCACGAAGGCACCATCGAAGAGTTTAAGATTGGCTTTAGTGACCGATCAAGACAAGACATAAAAGGTTTTCTGAAAAAGTCAGGACTACCCAGTGATATTCTGTTAAGTACAGGGATAATACGTCTCAAGGAAGGAGATATGTATGATATGTTCAGGGGGCGGATTGTCATACCTATCTTTGATGTTAATAAACGTACCGTAGGGTTTGGTGGAAGGGCTATCGAAAAGGATGCTCTGCCTAAATATATAAACTCTCCGGAGTCTTCGGTTTTTTCAAAACGAAATGCGCTGTTCGGTATAGAAAAATCAAAGAATATAATCACGGAAATGAATGAAGTGTTCATTGTAGAGGGTTACTTTGACTTAATCGCTCTCTATCAAAATGGTTTAAAAAATGCAGTCGCAACCCTCGGAACGGCAATCACCGAGAATCAACTCTCAAGGTTAAGAAATTACTCAGAGAACATAACCCTTATGCTCGACGGAGATGAGGCAGGGGTAAAAAGCGCATTAAGGCTTATTGGAATTTTTTCTGACATGGATATACAGGGCACTATGATCGTGCTTCCAGCTGGCCACGATCCTGACAGTTTTGTTAGGAAAGAAGGAATAGAAGGTTTAAAAAAGGTTATTAAAGACAAGAAATCTATCCTTGATTATTTCTTCGATTATGCGAAAAACAAATATGGAGTCGATAAACTTGAAGGAAGGATTGCATTCATAAGGGCTGTTATGCCACACATAGAAGCAATACAGGGTGGAATCAAGAAAAGGCTGTACATAAAAAGGGTATCGGAACTCACAAACATAGAAGAACAGCATTTGTGGGATGGGTTAAAAGAAAGAACAAATAGTTGCGTTCAGGAGAAAGATTTATCTCAGAGCATCATAGGCAAACGTATCATAGGAATTTTGCTCAATAATCCCGAGTTTATAAAGCTGTGTAATGAAAAAAGTATTATCGAATACATCAGTGATGCACCCACTAAAGAGGTGTTGAACAATATTTTCTCGTATTGTCAGCAGGGAAAGGAATTAACGACATCAAGTTTTATACAGTCGATTGAGAAAGACAACTTGCGAGAACTTGTACTCAGCGCTGTCCTGGATGCTGCGGAGTATGATGATCTCGAAAATGAAAAGGTAATATACGATTACCTTAAGTATTTAGAGCGGAAATTCATTATTGACGAATCTCAGAGAATTACTAAAAAAATGGCTGCCGCGGAAAAACTGGGAGATGAAAAAGAAATGATGGAACTTCTCCGAAGAAAAAGACAGATCTCAGACCTAATGAAATCGCATTCAATGGAGAGAGATGAAAATGCCTGAGAAGGGTAAAGATGTTTTTCAGTTCCCTTTAGTTGATGGTGGATATGATGATAAATCAAAAGACAGCATTAATAGTGATGAAGCACCTGGCACCGATGAAATAGAATTTTTAAGTCCTGATTGTGATGCTGAAATAGTATTGGCCGATAACGACAACATCGAGCAAATTTTGCAGGATGAAATTGAATCAGCTCAAAATCCTACCCTTCCTGATCCTACAAAGCATTATATAAAGGAAATGGTAAACATGGCATTACTTACTCGTGAGGATGAGAAGGAAATTGCAATCAGGATTGAAAAATCAAAAGAAGAAATAAAACGGATTATAATCTCATTCCCAGAAACATTCCGCGAATTGCACCAGGCTCTTAAAAATTTAAATGCATCGCGAACTAATAAGATTTCTGACATTACAGATGCAGTGGATGAAGACGAGGAAGACGATCAAACGCTCGAAATCCAAAAGAAGCGTTTATCAGTGCTTTTCAAGAGATTAGATGCTTTGCTGAAGGAGCATGAAACGTGTGAAAGGAAGAATAAGAATAGATACCTCAAGGAAATGGAGGCACTTGTCCTTGAGATAAATCCAGGCAAAAAGATAATAGAGAAAATAGTCAGGAAAATGAAACGATATGTGGAGAAAGTAGAAANCAGGTATTTGAGGTAACACGTGAAAGAGTCAGACAGATTGAAGCGAGGGCATTAAGAAAACTGAAGCACCATTCTCGTACAAAGCGATTAAGACCATTTACTGATTTATAAAACATCATCCCTATATAAGATCCTGGAATCGGGTTCTTACTATTTTTAATCCAGTCAATTCGTGAACAGAATTTTTCCTTGACAAAAATGGGTTAGTAAAATATTGTATACAAAAAAATATTAGTTTTTTCTTCGGGGAGGGTTATAAAATGAACTTTGCATTATCAGAAGAGCAGGAATTCTTTAAAAAAACCATTGCTGATACCGTTGACAAGATGATTGTTCCAAAAGCGCAAGAGATTGATGAAAAAGATGAGTTTCCCTTGGAGCTTTGGAGGGAATTTACCGGACTTGGATACATCGGGCTTCGTTATCCTGAAGAAATTGGCGGAATGAATGCTGATAAAATCATGTGCATGACCTTTTATGAGGAGATTACTCGGGGTTCAGTTGGTTTTGCCCAGTCTGTGATCATGAATATACTCATGGGTACGTACTTCATTTTCAGATTTGGCAGCGAAGCAATTAAGGAACGATGTCTTTATCCGGCGATGAGAGGAGAAAAGGTAGCGACCATGTGTTTCACAGAGGACCAGTCGGGATCAGACCTGGGTGCAACCAGAACGACTGCGGTGAAAGAAGGCGATGGCTGGCGGATTAATGGCACCAAGATGTGGATTACGAACGGTCCAATTTGTGATTTCTGCACTGTTCTCGCAACAAATGATCCATCAAAAGGGCTGAAAGGATTAAATTTTTTCCTTGTTGAGAAAGGAACGCCGGGTTTTTCAAGCGGACAGGTTTTGAACAAACTCGGATGTAGGGGGACTGTAACGGGCGAGCTTGTGTTTGATAATGTGTGGGTACCAAACGAAAATTTTCTCGGTACTGAGCTCGGAAAAGGTGTAGTCTATGTTGGCGATATCCTTGACGAAGTGAGGCTCATGACCGGGGCCATGGCCCTTGGGATTGCACGCGGGGCATATGCAGAAGCCATGGAGTTTGCAAAGAAACGTGTAGCCTTTGGAAAACCTATAGGAAACTTCCAGCTTATAAGAGAAAAATTAGCTGAAATGGATACCCTTATGAATGCGGCACGACTTATGGTATACTACGGCGCGTGGCTCCTTGAAAATGGAATGGACTGCCGGGTCGTTGCCGCCGAGGCAAAGATGTATGCGACCGAAGTGTGCTTGAAGGTGGTTGATGAACTTACCAGAATTTATGGAGCCAATGCATTTGCCTATGAATATGCTCCTCAGAGATATTTCAGGGACGCACGGTTTCTCCTTTACGGCGGTGGTACCCATGAGGTGCTACGGGATTTTATTGGAAGAAGCCTCATAGGAAAACTTTAAAAATAATATTAGGAATTAATGACCTGTAATTCGGAAACAAGGAGGTCTGGATCGTGAATATTATTGTATTTATAAAACAGGTAGCAGATACTGAAGCACGGATCATGATAAAAAGCGATAAAAAATCGCTTGAAATTGAGAATAAGTTCAATATGAACTTCTTTGACGAGTTCGCTATGGAAGCGGCAATTAAAACCAAGGAGAAATTCAAGGATACCAAGGTTACCGCCTGCACCTACGGTCCAAAAAGAGCAATAGAAGCCCTGAGAACAGCAATAGCAATGGGAGCTGATCATGCCTTCTTAATTGATAACACTGGTTTTGAAAGTGAAGATTCTTTGATTATTGCGAAGATTCTCTCTGCGTTTGCACGGAAGGAAGGCTTCGACCTTATCCTATGCGGGAGGCAGGCCATTGATGATGAGAATGCGAATGTGGGGGTAATGGTCGCTGAAATGCTAGGAATTCCTCATGCCAGCGCCGTTGTCAGTTTTGATGTTTTAGATAACAAGATAGTGAAAATTGAAAAAGAGATTGAGGGAGGAAAAGAAACGGTTGAAGTGCAGCTTCCTGCCCTTTTTACAACGCAGAAGGGTTTGAATACACCCCGGGTTCCATTGATTACAGGGGTAATGAAGGCAATGAAAGCGGTTATACCCACAGTTGATCCAACAACCCTTGGGTTATCAAAAGATGAAATCGATCTCAACGCATCAGGTATTGAAACAATCTCTCTGGAGCCTCCGCAACAGAGACCACCTGTGAAAATTATTGATGGTGAATCGCCCGAGGAGAAGGCGAAAAACCTTATCAAGGCCCTGAAAGAAGAAGCAAAGGTCTTATAGGAGGATAGAACATGGCAAAAGACATATTTGTTTTTGTAGAATATAAGAATGGCACTATAAGGAAGGTTTCCCTCGAACTCCTCACAAAAGGTAAAGAATTGGCAGAAAAGAACGGTTCAAAATTGTATGCCGCCGTCATCGGATTTCAGATAAGCGAAGTTGCTGAGATCGTGAAAGGCTACGCAGATAAAGTGATTGTTGTGGACAATGAAAACCTGAATGATTATCGATGCGACACGTATGTACCTGTTCTCGAACAGCTTTTAAAGAAATACCAGCCTTCACTTATTTTTGGAGGTTCAACGGTAACGGGTAAGGATTTGTTTCCAAGGCTTGCTGCTAGGCTTAATGTTCCTATCGTGTCTGATGCCGTTGGTATTGGCTTTGATGGTGACCGTTTGAAAATTAAAAAACCTCTCTACGGTGGAAAAGTCATATCCTGGCTTTCGTTCAAGGATGGCGTTTCCCCGCTTGTTACATTCAGGCCGAATTCCTTTGCAGTAGAGAAGCTCTCCTTCAATGGAGAGATTATCGAAGATAAGATCGATGTTGCCAAAGACCCGAGATTTGCTGTTCTTAGCGCTGACAAAGGGGGCACAAAGAAGGTTGACCTGCAGGAAGCTGACTTTATCATTTGCGGTGGCAGAGGCATGAAGGGACCTGAAAGCTTCCAGGTCCTCGAAGAGATTGCCGATATCATGGGGGGCAGGGTTGGAGCTTCAAGGGCAGTTGTAGACAGCAAATGGCGTGAATATGACGACCAGGTTGGTAAGAGTGGCAAAACGGTATCGCCCAAGCTTTACATCGGCTGCGGTGTGTCCGGCGCCCTGCATCATACCATGGGTATGGATACTTCAAAGGTAATAGTAGCCGTCAACAAGGATCCTAATGCGCCCATTTTTAATTATGCCGACTATGGTATTGTTGATGATTTATTCAATGTTTTGCCCGCATTAAAGGAAGAACTGGCAAAGTCAAAACAAGAGATTTGACATGGACAAAATTGATGTTGTCATTGTGGGCGCAGGTCTATCGGGCCTTGCCTGTGCATACAAACTTGCAGAAAAGGATATGCAGGTAATTGTAGTTGAACGTGGAGATTTTCCCGGTTCAAAAAACGTTACCGGAGGCAGGCTCTACACTATGCCAATTAGGGAAATGGCAGGAGATATGCTTGAAGGGGCGCCTTTTGAGAGAAAAATTGTGCGGGAGCGGTGGAGTCTTCTGGGAGATGACAACTCAATTGGAATAGATTTTACAAGCGAGAAATTCAGGAAAGAGAATCACAGCTTTTCTATCCTCCGGGCTACGTTTGACCGTTGGCTTGCCGACAGACTGATGGAAAAGGGTGTTTTCGTAATACCAAAATACAGGGTTGATGACCTGTTGTGGGAAAATGGAATGGTAGCAGGTGTTAAAGCCGGCGAGGAAGAGATTTATGCCCATGTTGTGGTGGCTGCCGATGGTGTTCTTTCATTTATGGGAGAGAAGGCGGGGTTGAAGCCAAAGATGTCTCCCCACAATTATGCAGTTGGAATTAAAGAGATCATCGAGCTTCCCGAGGAGAAGATAAATGATAGGTTTAACGTTGATGCAGGTGAAGGTGTTGCTCATCTATTCCTGGGGGAAGTAACAAAGGGACTGTTTGGTGGGGGGTTTTTATATACAAATAAGGAATCAGTTTCTCTGGGGATTGTGGTAGGGATAAAGGCTTTGATGGAAAGCAAGCAGAACATTGAAGCCCATGTCCTCATGGATATGTTCAAGGATCGCTACGAATTAAGGACTTTGATCAAAGACGGAGGTCTTTCCGAGTATTCTGCCCATGTTATACCTGAAGGCGGTTTTGATGGAATATCAAAATTATATGGCAACGGAATCCTCCTCACGGGAGATGCAGCTGGATTTGCGCTCAATATGGGCGTAACAGTAAGAGGGATGGAATTTGCAATAGCCTCGGGTATTGTGGCAGCTGAGACAATAGCTCAGGCAAAGGAAGCCAATGATTTTTCCGAGAAATCCCTTGCCCGTTATGAAACAAGACTCAAGGAAACGTTCGTGCTGAAAGACCTTGAAACGTGCAAGTCAATGCCCGCATTTCTTGACAACGAGTCTTTTTTTGCTTTCTATCCAAAATGTTTTCCGGACCTCTTGGAAAAAATTATGTGGTTCGATCAGGGACCAAAGGCGGGCATAGGAAAGACAGCATGGAGTCACCTGAAATCATCTGGCATGATGAGCTGGAAAAGGCTCATGGAGTTATACAGGATAAAGAATCTTTGAGGGTCTCATGAAGGTTGAAGAAAAGCTTGCGATTGATGCTTTTAAAACAGACAATGAAAGTCACATAACAATAAATCAAGAAATATGCCACACAAAATGTAAAGTAAGATATTGTATTTTAGTCTGTCCAGGACATCTATATTCGTTTAATGAAGAGAATAATGAGATGGTTGTTGAGTTTGCAGGTTGTCTGGAGTGCGGCACCTGTAAAATTGCCTGTCTTGAAGGGGCAATAACCTGGCTGTACCCAAAGGGAGATTTCGGGGTACAATACAGGTTTGGATGAGACAGGTGTTCTAGCTGTAAGTTTTAAGTTCGGAGCTCTTAGTTCGGAGCAATAGCTAAGTGGCAAATTTCAAAACGTAAATTCGTTGTTCAACACAGATAAAAGCCTGCATGGTCGTTCCTCATGGCCCTATGGAAATGGTGTTACCATTGCATAGTTTTCGTCATTTGAAGCATACGATCGTCTTCATTCCCGAAACGATAAACTGTTTTCGCAAAAGATTGCATCATCCTTTCCTATTTATGTCAGCAGTTTTCAGAATAGAAAGAATATGAGTTTCTATTATAGAAGATTTACACAAGACAGAGTTCTGTATATAGGTGAGGCATGTGGTGGGATCGGGTATTGTTCACGGCATGATCAGCGGCCATTATGCGGCCAACGCTGCTATAGTATCTATACGGGAGGGCATGACGAATTCCCAACTAATGGAGGAATATGAACGCATGATGCGGCAATCAGACATCGTCAAGGCGCCCTTTTGTTACCACCGTCACATCAGGGCTCGTTATGGAACATACCGTAAGTGGCTCGAACAATCCGGCTGTATAAAAGACTAGATCACCTTTTTCCACGATACGCACTTCATACTAAAAGATTCAGCTACAGCGGGGTGGGTAAGAACCCCACGGGCCAGGTTAATGCCGGCTGCCAGAGAGGGATCTTGTTGTGCTGCTTTTTTCAATCCCTTAGATGCAATAAGTCTGATATATGGAAGGGTGGCATTTGTGAGAGCGGCGGTGGAAGTGAGGGGAACAGAAGCCGGCATATTTGGGACTCCATAATGGATCACATTATGGAGCTTATATATGGGCTCGGCATGGCTTGTGGGCCGCGTTGTCTCAATAGAACCTCCTTGGTCCACTGATATGTCGATAATAACAGAGCCGGGTTTCATCTCCGAAACCATTTCTTCTGTAACAAGTATGGGGGCTCTGGCGCCCGGGATCAGAACAGCTCCAATCAGGACATCAGCGTTAGCGACTGCACGTCTGATCATGTATGGGTTCGAGAATAAGGTCATCACGTTGCCATGTAAGACGTCGTCAGCATACTTGAGTCTGTTGTAATTGATATCGATGATGGTTACATGTGCACCCTGACCCTCTGCAACTTTTGCTGCATTGTAACCGGTTACACCGCAGCCAAGAATAACAACCTCTGCAGGCGGTACACCCGGAACTCCGCTCAGTAGAATTCCTCTGCCTCCATACTCAGCTTCTAAAAAATGCACGGCCAACTGGACTGCCATCCTACCTGCGACCTCGCTCATTGGTATGAGAAGCGGGAGATTTCCATGTTTGTCCTGAACAGTTTCATACGCAATACCTGAGATCCCACTTTTCAGAAGGCCAATTGTAAGGTCTTTTGACGAAGCAAGATGAAGGTACGTGAACAATATTTTGCCTTCTCTCAGATAAGGCCATTCGGGTTCAAGAGGCTCTTTTACCTTGACGATGAGTTCAGATCGATCAAAAAGGTCTTTCTTGGAAGCTATCGTTGCACCTTCTTGAGCATACTCTTCATCTGTAAGGCCACTGCCAAGACCTGCTCCCGTTTCAATAATGACAGTATGTCCGTCGTAAATAAGGGAATGGACTCCCGCGGGCGTTAAAGCTACTCTGTTCTCACCTTCTTTGATCTCTTTTGGTACGCCTATTATCATTTTTTGCCTGCCTCCTCGCAGTTTTCTGTCTCATATTTTTGAAATTCTGTAATTCGAATTTTCCTTTGAAACCCGTAACTCGAAACCTATAATCTTATTTACATTGTAAATCTCCACTTGCAGAACATATCTTGGGGATGAGGGTCTGGCGGACCGAAGATACACTCAACCTTGATTGCCGGATCTATTGCATGAGCGAAAGCATTGAACTCTCCTTCATGCATGTACTTACAAACAAATTCATCAAGACCTCTCTGAAGCCTTGCTTCCTGGGTTGGGCAATGAGGGACGGTTATAATAATCTCATCATCCTTTTCCTCGATTTGATATTCAACCAAAATAGTCCATGGAAAGAGTCTTAGAGCTTTAAGAAGACCTTTCAACCCCTTTTCTTGAATGCCGAATCGTTTGGCCAAGTCCTTGGCGGCCATTTCGGGCACTTTTCCCCAGACCCTTTCGTTAAGTCGTTCTGCAATTTCCTGGTCGAACTGTTCGGCTACCTTGATAAACCAAAATGCATCTACAACCCTGTAATGCCAGAAAAGAAACTCGAGATAGCTGATTAGCTGGTCTTTTTCCATTGATCCAAAGATTTTCAGGTCCATTTATGTCCCTCCATGCATTTTCCAATGTGTCATATTCTATCACAGAGTCTTGGGGTGTCAATGGTGGATTTCATTAAGAGCAAAGGATAAAAAATATGCTGGAGAAGATTTAAGATATCAGGCTTTTTTGAAAAGTCTCGCAATCCTTCTGTCGAGACCGAGAAGGATTGGCGGTATAAATGGATATACGGTATCCTTCCATGATTTCCCTTTTGGATTTTTCCAGGCATTTTTCCAGTCTTCGAATCTTGGAAGAAATAGCTCAAGAGAAGGGTTGGCAGAATTCGAACTTTTTGCACCGATCGCTATGACGGTGTGAGGAAAGCTTTCCCGGCCTGCCGTGCCAACAAAGACAAATGAAAAAGGTTTCAGAAGACTTCTTAGTCCATCCGGTGTGAATCGCCAGTAGTCTGCCGGAGAATCATGGATACGGAAATCGAGAACAGTACTGAGAAGAACTATGCCACCCGGCTTGAGAATCCTGTGTATCTCCGACAGAGCTTTGTGCGGATGTTCCACATGCTCCAACGTGTCACACGTTATTACCGTGCCGACCGACTCGTCAGGTAAAGCGATTTCATGAAGGTTGAGGACCTTGTCCACCCCCCGACCTTCCCGCATATCGCACCCGACATAAGATTTTCCTTCAAAGAATGATCTGAGATCTGCAAGCTTCTCAAAGCCAGGGAGCTGCAGGGCGCCAAACTCATAGATTGGCTCTTCCACGGGAAACGTTTTTGCAAATATGTTAACTAGTTGGCGTATAGATTCTCGCAAAATTCATCCGGACGGTAATAAATTAGCAGGCATGAATAATTCATGCCTGTATGGTTATATACTAAGGCTGGAGTGAAATCAACCACGAAAGAGGTTTAAATAATTGTCTATCCTGTTTTTTCGAGACTTTCCACCATCAACCGGGCAATTTTTTGTGTAAAGGCTGATGGGTCTTGAGGTTTTGACCCCTCAAGAAGGAGCGCCTGGTCGTAAAGAAGAAAAACAAAATCCCTCAGGATCGGTTCACTCCTGTTCTTCTCAAAGATTCTGTTCATGGCGGCAAACAGTGGGTGATCCGGGTTGATTTCGAGGATTCTTTTGGTGGCAGGCATCTCTTGTCCCATTGCCTTAAGAAGTTTTTCCATATGCGGATCGGGATCGCCTTCATCTGCAACGAGACAGCACGCTGAATCAGTAAGCCGGCCTGACAGTCTGACATCTTTTATATGATCTTTCAGGAGGTCTTTGATGAGATCCATCAGCTTGCCATATTCTTTTTTGACTTTTTCCTTCTTCGCTTCATCTGATTTATCAAGCTCGATACCGCCCTTGGATATAGATTGAAACTTTTTCCCTTTATATTCAAATCCGCTGAAGAGAAAATCATCAATATCATCCAATAAAACAATAACTTCATAATCTTTTTTTGAGAATGCTTCCATATAGGGTGACTTCAGGACTTCAGCCATAGATGTGGCTGTGGCGTAATAGATATCCTGCTGATCCTCTTTCATATCCTTAACATACTCTTCTAGGGATCGGAACTTACCCTCCTCGGCCTTGGTTGTGGAGAAGAGGAGTAGATCTGCAATGGTCTCTCCTCGTTCAAAATCATAGTGAATGCCCTCCTTTAGAACCCGTCCGAATTCCTTGTAGAATTGAGCGTAAGCTCCCTCTTCTTCAGTTTTCATATCCTGCAAGGTATCAAGGACCTTCTTTATAATGTTGGCTTTTATGATATCCACCTGCCTGTTGTTCTGTAAAATTTCCCTTGAAACATTAAGGGGTAGATCAGAAGAATCTACAACGCCCTTAATAAAACGAAGGTAGGGTGGGATTAATTCCTCGCAATGATCCATAATTTGGACTCTTTTCACATACAGGGTTGGCCCGATTTTATAGTCTCGATAAAGAATATTGAATGGGGCTTTTGAAGGGGCGTAAAGAAGGGCAGTAAACTCCGAGGTGCCCTCCGCCTTGTAATGTATCACCTTTGATGGTTTTGAGAAATCATGAGAGATGTGCTTGTAGAACTCGTTGTATTCATCTTCGCTTATCTCGCTCTTGTCTTTAAGCCAGATGGCTTTTCGTGAGTTCAGCGTTTCATCTTCTTTGATTTTTACCCGCTGGCTCTTGTCGATCTCGCTCTGTTTTTCACGCTCAATCTCCATTACGATGGGGTGCTGAATAAAATCTGAGTATTTTTTGATGACACTTCTGATTTCCCATTCCTGCAAGTATTTCTTTTCTTCATCCTTCAAATGGAGAATAATATCCGTACCCTTCGTTTCCTTCTCAACATCTTCGATGGTGAACGAGCCGTCGCCGATAGATTCCCATCTCACTCCTTTCTTGGGATTGTCACCGGCTTTCCGTGAGATGACAGTAATTTTGTCGGCCACCATGAAGGAAGAATAAAAGCCCACACCAAACTGACCGATGAGTTCAGGATTGTCTTTTACCTCTTTGGTTTGTAAGGCTGCAAGAAAGTCTTTTGTCCCGGAATGGGCAATAGTTCCAAGCGCCTCAATGATCTCATCTTTTGACATACCGATGCCATTGTCACTTATCGTAAGAGTGTTGGCACTCTTATCAGTCGTGATTCTTATCTGCCATCCTCCATCTTTTTCTGCAATTTCAGGGTTGGTAAGGGATTCATACCGTGCCCTGTCAATGGCGTCAGACGCATTCGAAACGAGCTCTCTAAGAAACACCTCCTTATGGGAGTAAAGAGAATGGATCATAAGATCTAAAAGCTGTTTGATTTCAGTTTTAAATTCAAGTCGTTCAACAGTCATGTTTGTTCACCCCGTTCATATATATAAATGTGTTCGCTGAGTAATACAAAAAATGCGAATTCTTTATTTATATAATTCCTGATACCTTGTTAGTCAATATCAAAACTCCTTACATTCCGCCTCATCGATGCTGTACCTTCCCACAACATTTGCCGCATACATAAGGCTGAGAACTCAAGAAGGCTCTCAGGAGGAGAACAATGGAAAAGCGTATAGCCGGGGGTGCGCTATCATTATATAATTTGTTGTAATGTGATGATGGGGCTCTCTGTTGTTCGCGAGCTTTTCATAACAAAAGCTCCGGTCATTGCCGTTGATCTTGATGAGAACAAGTTGGAGTTCCTTCGAACCAGTCTTTACAAGTTGTCTGCAGGTGCTATGAGTTTTATTATCCTGGCAACCAGGCAGGAGAAAGAATTACTCCAGGCACTTGTATTTACGCGGGCCGAGAAAACTGCTCAGCACTTGGTGATACTCTGTCGTGAGCAACCAGTTTTCTTGGATCTTTATCAGGGCGAAGCCTGAGAAAGCCTTTATAATAAATAACCTTGCATTAACAGAAACTGAGTAATTGAATAATTTTTTATGTGAAGTTACAATAAGGCCAAACTATGGTGATACTATAATGAAAATTGCAATATCTGGAAAAGGAGGAGTAGGCAAGACGACACTTGCAGGGGTTATGGCAAGGATTCTTGCCGAAAGAGGATTCAAGGTCCTTGCTATTGATGCAGACCCCGACTCAAATCTTGCGAGCGCAATCGGGATCGACAAGGAAAAGCTTAACTCTACGACGCCCCTCGCTATGATGACTGATTTTATTGAAGAACGAACAAGCGCAAAGAAAGGAACTTATGGTTCTTTTTTTAAGTTGAATCCAAGGGTGGATGACATACCTGAGAGATTTGCCGTTGAGAAAGATGGCATCAAACTTGTTATCCTTGGCAATATTCAACAAGGTGGGGGTGGTTGTTTCTGCCCTGAGAACGTGTTGTTGAAGAACCTTCTTTCTTACGTTTTGATAGAGAGAGATGAATCTGTTATCGTGGATATGGAAGCAGGTCTTGAGCACCTTGGTCGGGGAACTGCTGAATATGTTGATGTCTTGATCATTGTCGTAGAGCCAGGCCAGAGAAGTTTTCAGACAGCTTACCAGGTGAAGAGACTAAGCCAGGACCTCGGAATAAGAAACCTCTATATTGTGGGCAACAAAGTCATGGACGAGTCAGATGGCGAGCTCATTAAAAAAAACCTGGAAGACTTCACGATACTCGGGTCCATGTCGTATAACGAAAAAATCATCGAGGCGGACAAGCAGGGTGTGTCCCCATTTGATATAGATGAGAAAATCAAGACGGAAGTAGTGCACATTATTGATGCCCTTCACAATCAGACAAAATGAGAAAAGTCTTTATCTTATTAGAATACGCAATTGTTACGATCGTTCTTTCTACCATAGCTCTTTTTGTATCTCTTTTTGATAGCCAGGGAAGGGCACTACACAGAATGGCAGAATTCTGGGCAAGAATCCACCTTATGGCAAGTGGCATAAGAGTCTCGGTAACTGGACTTGAAAACATTGCATCACCTCCGTATATATTCATGTGTAATCACCAGAGTGCCCTTGATATTTTCTCGCTTTTCGTGGCACTTCCCCTTCAGTTCAAATGGATAGCAAAAAGAGAGCTTTTTTTCATACCTTTTTTGGGATGGGCCATGAAAAGGGCAGGGTACATAAGCCTCGATAGGAAACATCCACGGGAGGCAATCAAAGCAATGGATGATGCGGCACAAAAGATCAGGGGAGGTATAAATATTATCATCTTTCCTGAAGGGACACGGAGCGAGGATGGAAGCCTTCTCCCTTTTAAAAAGGGGGTCTTTACTCTTGCCCTTCGTGCTAAGGTGCCAATACTGCCGGTGGGGATATCCGGTTCAAGCCAATTACAGCCAAAAGGTAGTTTCATTCCGAATAAAAAAGGGGTAATATACATACGAATCGGGAAGCCTATAGAAACAGCACAGGGCAGTCGTTCTGCCAAAACTGAGATAATGATGACAGTCAGACAGGCTATTGAAGGCTTGATAACCGAACAAAAGCAATAGGGTTAACCAAAACTATGTCGCCAGAGCTGAAAAAGGAGATGTTAGGTATTGGACTGCTGGGTCTTTTCTTATTCCTTCTGGTAAGCCTGATCTCCTATCATCCTTTTGATCCGTCTCTCAACACATTAGCTTCAGGCGCAGCAAAAAACTGGTGTGGAAAGGTAGGATCATACATATCGGATATTTTGATACAACTGTTCGGAATGATGAGTTTCATGTTGCCGGCGGTTTCCCTCCTGTTTGGTCTTTTTTTCATCAGAAAGAAAGATCCGCCCCATATGCTTCTTCTTGCATCAGGTCTTGTTCTGCTTTTTTTCTCACTCTCTGCCATACTTCAAATCAGCATAGGACAGATACACCTAAGGGGAGTGGCAATGCCGTTCTCCGGCTTTCTGGGCTCGTTCTTTGGGAGGATGTTTCTGAAATTCTTCAACTATTTTGGAAGCTATCTCATCCTTCTGATTTTGCTTCTCATATCAGCCTTCCTGATTGTACAGGCGCCATTGCTTTCAATGCTTGAAGCCAGAGTGGAGAGAAGAAAACCGCTTGAACGAAGGAAAGAAATAAAGGTTACCGAACAGCCTCCAAAAGAAGAAAAGAAAGTTGAGAAAAAGCCGGTCCAGGAAACATTTGAGTTTTTTAACGAGGTGGGGCCATATAAATTACCCCCCGTAAGCCTCCTTGATGAAACGGAAAAAAAAGAAGTAAAAATCGACAAAGAAAGTATTCAGGCCAATGCGAGTATCTTGGAGAAAAAGCTTAAAGATTACGGGATCGATGGCAAGGTAGTCGAGGTGCGCCCGGGTCCGGTGATAACCATGTATGAATTTCAGCCGGCTGCGGGAATTAAAGTGAGCAGGATTTCCAACCTGGCAGATGATCTTGCCATGGCGTTGAGCGCTGTATCGATCCGGATCATCGCCCCCATTCCTGGCAAAGATGTAGTGGGTATTGAAATTCCAAACAAAATCAGACAGACGGTCTACTTCAAAGAAATAATTGAATCCGGCCAGTTCGCGTCATCAAATTCATTCTTGAGCCTTGCCCTTGGAAAAAATATCGCAGGCGAGCCATTCGTTGCGGATTTGACCAAGATGCCCCATCTTCTTGTGGCTGGCTCCACCGGATCAGGAAAAAGCGTCTCCCTCAACAGCATGATCTGTAGTATGCTTTACAAGGCAACCCCTATTAATGTCCGGTTCCTCATGATTGACCTGAAGATGCTGGAGTTGTCTTTTTACGATGGTATACCTCACTTGCTTTTGCCGGTAGTGACGAATGCCAAGAATGCAAAGGCCTCTCTCCGGTGGCTAATTGACGAGATGGAACGCAGATATAAAATGATGGCCGAGAAGGGCGTCAGGAACATCGAAAAATATAACCAGAAAATGGTGAAGACAAGCACGGAGGCAATCCCTTATATAGTTGTTGTCATTGACGAGTTGGCTGACCTTATGATGGTCTCCACAAAAGAAGTGGAGGAGTATATTGCTCGGCTTGCGCAGATGGCGCGGGCATCCGGAATCCACCTGGTCCTTGCCACCCAGAGACCGTCCGTGGACGTCCTCACGGGCATCATCAAGGCCAACTTCCCCGCGAGGATATCTTGTCAGGTTTCGTCAAAGGTTGATTCACGGACAATTCTGGATACCAACGGAGCTGAGAGTCTTCTTGGATATGGTGACATGCTTTTCTTAAGTCCTGGTTACGGGAGATTGCAAAGGCTTCACGGACCATTTGTGTCAGAAGGTGAAATTAAGAGAATTGTCGAGTTTTTGAAACAACAGGGTACCCCAGTCTATCACCAGGAGATCCTTGAAGAAAAGGATGAAGACGGAGCCAGTGAAGAAAACATGGACGACGAAAAATACCAGGAGGCCGTGGAGTTTGTCATGGAAAGAGGCGAGGCCTCCATCAGCATGGTCCAGCGAAGATTTAGGATTGGGTATAACAGAGCCGCCAGGATTGTGGAGCGCATGGAGACTGAGGGAATTGTGGGGCCATCGGATGGTGTAAAACCAAGGGAGGTATTGAAGAGGAAATGAGTGAATTAGTTCGGAGTTCGGAGTTCGGAGTTCGGAGTAGTATAGTTGTTGGTTCGGAGTCATTAGATCGGAGTAAAGTCGTTAAACTTTCTACGAATATAAGCAATAATTGCAAGATGTTATTTCAAATAGTTGTTTTGATTTTTATTCTTGCAACTATTAATTTTGTTAGCATTCCTATTATTAATGCTGCTGAACCACAACTCACAAATCAGAACTCAGAACTTACAACTTCTTCACCACCTTCTCCCTTCGATGAAATCAAAAAAGCCTATGCAGATATCAAAACTCTTGAGACGCAGTTCAACCAGAAAATCTTCATATCGAGCCTGAAGAAGGAACGTGACTCAAAGGGGGAGTTCTTCTTCAAGAGACAACGGGGTTTCCTCTGGCGATATAAGACGCCCAAGGTGCAGTTTTTTCTCTATGATGGAAAATTTATCTGGCAGGGAGAAGATGACAAGCCTTTTGTAACGAAGAACAAAATCGACAAGGAGAAAACGGGAGGCACATTCTTTGACCTTGTCGAGGACATAGCCAAAATTGATGAGCTTTTTACGATTAAGGAACAGAAGATTGAGGGAAATTATGAGGTGTTGCAACTCATACCCAAAAAAGAAGGAACTGTTCTCTCTGCAAAGATCTGGATCGATAAGCAAAAATGGATCAAGAAGATCGAGATTCAAGAGTTTACCGGTAATGTGAACACAATTGAGTTTGCAGCCGTCAAAGTGAATCAATCCTTAGATGATAGTAAGTTTGTTTTCAAATCTGACGGTAAAAAGGAGATTATTGAAAAATAATGCCCCTCCTTAAGGATGAAGGGATAGTCTTATTCAAAAGGGCCTATGGAGAGTCCGACAAGATTGTGAGGCTCTTCACGCTTGGCGCCGGCAAAGTTGCCGCCATTGCAAAAGGAGCAAACAAAAGCCAAAAAAGGTTTGTGAACACCCTTGAACCTTTCAACCACATCGCTCTGGAGTATTTTGAAAAGTATGGTAAAGGCATGGTGCGTTTGGAAAATGCGCATGCCATAGAGTCGAACGAGGGCATAGAAAAAAGTCTGAAAAAGGCCTGCATGGCAGGTTTTTTCACAGAATTTGTCGACAGGCTAACGCGGGACAGGGAAAAACATACTGAGCTTTTCTACATGCTGAAGGATGTTTTAACAACGATCAAACAACATGATCTCACATATAGTGATGTGCTCTACCATGAATTAAACATGCTCAAAATCCTTGGTTTTGAGCCAAATTTTCAAACCTGCGTTTATTGTGGAAAAGCGATGGATGAAGAAGAAAAAACCTGTTTTTCCAGCCAACGTGGAGGTACTCTTTGCCATCGGTGCGCCCGTTTTATAGCACACAAAAGGTATGGTCAGGGGGTCATAGCACGTCTTGCATCTATGAGAGACGGAGGAGGAAACAGCGTCTCCCGCGAACCAGTCATCAGCTACTCACCCTGTGATGATGGCAACGGGAAAGATGCTATTTTTGAGAGAGATGCCCGAGAATTGCTCGAAGGTTTTGTTTCCTTCCACCTTGAGGTTGAATTCAAATCCTACCGGATCCTCAAAAGTATAATGGGTTGATGTGCTAACGTGCATGCGACTCCGAGAATCTTTTGGTTGAACAGATGTAGAATGATACGACACCTGCGATACCAATGAATCCAGCGAAATAAAACACAACAGGGAGTCCTTTCAAATCCACTATGAAGTTTCCGAGAAAAGGAGCTACTGCAAATCCCAGGTTCATAGTGGTGTTGAACAAACCGAAAACCAGGCCCATGCCAAAATGATCTCCTTCTTCCATGATCATAGCAACGCTTGCAGGCAAGGAGATTACGCTGCCAAACCCAAGAACAACGGTCATGAAAAATAGGCCCCATAATTCGGTAGCAAAAGGGAGGCAAAAGGTCAGAGTAGCGGCCAATAGTCCTCCAACAAATACAAGCATTCTTCGGCTTTGATGATCTGCCAATAGCCCCATGGGTTTTAGAAACACCATCATAAGGACTGTTCCTGATGCCATTACGATGCCAATTTGTATTCCACTGAGATCAAGGTAGCTTTCCATGAAAAGAGGAAGGAAGATTGTAAAAAGGCTTATTCCTACTGCACGGGTGAATATAAAACAGAGAAGCCCCATGAGAACCGTGTTTTGTGTTAGCGTGATGTAGTTGACTTTTAATGGCGAAAGGCGAACAACCTGTTTGCGTCCGTCAGGAATCAGGAAAGGAGCTATCAGGAACGAGATAACGGTAATAGCCGCCAGGGTTCTAAAGATACCCGGCATTCCGAAATGTTCTCTGACTAACGCGCCAACAATCGGACCGAGCCCCATGGCGCTGTAAAACGAGATGTCAAAGCTGGCTATGTTTGTACCTTCTTTCTCTTTTGGGGACTGATCTCCGACAAGTGCCATGGTAACAGTCCTAAAAAAAGCCGCTGCAACGCCCTGAAGAAATCTGGCTGTAATCAACACGGTCACGCCGGGAGGAAACAGATAGAGAATAGATACGCAAACATAAAGCCCAAGACCGATTGCAATGAAGTACCGTCTGCCCACACGGTCGGAACAGAAGCCGATCCATGGACTCAGGACCAGCTTTGCGATGGTAAAAACTGAGAAAATTAAAGAAAACTGAAGGCCAGAGGTTCCTATATCCTTGACATATATAGGGAAAAAAGGGTCCACCATGGCAAACCCGAGTGAGATAAAAAAATTGACAACAAAAAGGGAAGGGAGTTTTATGCCCATGAAGGGTGATGACCAAGGAGATGGAACGATTCCATCTCCTTGGCGTCTGATCTATTTTTTCAGAACAGCATTTGCGGTGGTTGCGCCGGCTATCCGTCCGAAGGTAATTGTCTCTGATATGGAGTTACCGCCAAGACGATTTGCTCCATGGACCCCGCCCGTAACTTCGCCTGCTGCATAAAGACCCGGAATGGGCTTGCCGTTTTTGTCTATAACACGTGTCTGCTCATCAATTTCGAGCCCGCCCATAGTATAGTGGATACCGGGCTGCACCCCAATGGCGTAAAACTTTGGTGTTTTAATAGTACGTGGCATATCTGCTCGCTTGAATTCCACATCGTTCTTAGTTTCAACTGCCATATTATACTTTGCAACCGTTGCCTCAAGGACATCAGGGGGGACACCAATCGCACTGGCGAGATCTTTCAAAGTGGCTCCTTCTTTGATGAGTTCGAGATGGAAGTAGCCTTCGATCTGCCGGAGGCTTTTCCGTATGTTCTCGTCAATGATCAGGTAGGCCATCTTGCCCTGTTGTTTCAGGATGGCAGCCGATGCGGCGTCTCTGGTAGTCAGTTCGTTTACAAATCTCTTGCCTTCCTTATTCACGAGGATTGCACCGTTTCCGCGCACTGCTTCAGTTATGAGTATCCTGCTTCCGTAAGCTACTGTAGGGTGTATCTGGATATCTTTCATACCGATAAGCTTTCCGCCTGCCGTCTCACCAAACCGCATGCCATCTCCGGTTGCACCGGGTTGATTTGAGGTTGTCATACCTTTGTATTCGGGTCGATATGACTCGACCATAACAGCATTAGCAGAAAAGCCACCGGAAGCAATGATAACGGCCTTTGCCTGGATCACGTAGAGTCCACGATGTTTGCCTTCCACCTGGACACCCACAGCGCGTCCATTGTTGTCTCTGAGAATCTGGAGGACTGTACTGTTTACCCTCACATCGATCTTACGGTCAGCAGCATCTTTGCGAAGAACATCTATAAGATGGGCGCCTATCGCCGCACCACCTGTTGGACGGTGGGCGCGATTGACGGTAGCCCCCGCCAACCGACCGACATCGCTCACATCTGCGCCGATAGATGTCAGCCAGTCAAC
>JAEAME010000176.1_pt1 | contig 82835 bp, 74 predicted proteins | sample 8958731 | NCBI WGS metagenome assembly JAEAME01 (sample SAMN16933194, study PRJNA681113) | bioreactor sludge metagenome | isolation source: anerobic bioreactor sludge (Control) | place: India:Bengaluru | collected 2018-10-24
AAAACCGCGAGTCTGGGCATATACATATAGACACCAGAGAATTGCTCTAAAGTACCGGCACACATGAAAACCGCGAGTCTGGGCATATACAGGTAGACCCTTTCAGGTGGACCCTCACCGGTACTGTATAGCTTCGGCCAGATGCTGAATCTCAATGGCAGCGGATCCTTCCAGGTCTGCGATGGTACGGGCTAGCCGCAGTATCCGGTGGTAGGCCCGGGCCGATAGATCCAGCCGGCGCATGGCCTGTTTCATAAATAAGAGGGATTCCTTTTGCAGTGAACAATACAGGGACAACTGATCTACTTTAATGTGGGCGTTGGTATGTATCCCTTCAAAATGGGAGAACCGTTCCCGCTGGATTTCCCGGGCTTTTTCCACCCTGCGGCGGATAACCGCAGACGACTCACCAAAAACTCCGGTCCTTTCCGGGATCAAATCGTCCACTTCCACGGGTTTGACTTGCAGCTGTATGTCTATGCGATCCAGCAGCGGGCCCGAGATACGGTTGCGGTAACGTTGCACCTGGTATTCCGTGCAAATACATTCCCGGGAGGGGTGGTCGCGATAGCCGCAGGGGCAGGGATTCATAGAGGCTACCAGCATGAACCGCGCCGGGTACGACACTTTGTAACGCACGCGGGACAATTGGATGGTCCCGTCTTCCAGGGGTTGCCGCAAGACTTCCAGGGCGCGTCCGGGGAATTCCGGCAATTCGTCCAGATACAGGACGCCGTTGTGCGCCAGGGATATTTCACCTGGCAAAGCCGAGGCGCCCCCGCCCGTAAGGGAAACCACAGAAGCCGTATGGTGCGGGGAACGGAACGGGCGGGAGCGCATGAGCCCCGCTTCGCTCCGGGGGAGGCCGGCCACCGACCAGATGCGGGTGGTTTCCACGGCCTCGGCCTGCGTTAAAGGCGGAAGGATGCCCGGCAGGCAACGTGCCATAAAGGTTTTCCCTGCACCTGGCGGTCCGCTCATCAATACATTGTGTCCCCCCGCAGCCGCCACTTCCAGCGCCCTTCGCGCCTGGGCCTGACCCCTGACCTGTGCAAAGTCCGGATAATCCGCTTGAAGTAAACCATCATTCTGTGAGAGATCCGGTTTAAGGGCGGGCTCTTCCCCAAAACCTTCTACCAGATCCAGTACCTGTGCCAAATGGGTGACTCCGTAAACATCAATCCCGTCTACCACACAAGCTTCCCGTGCCGATTCCAATGGGAGAATGCAAGCTTTTATGCCGCAATCCCTGGCGTGCAGGGCCATCGACAATGCCCCCCTGACCGGACGTACTGTTCCGTCCAGTGCCAATTCTCCCATGCATAGCGTGGTGCCCAGCATGGGAGCTTGTATCTGTTCAGATGCCGCCAGTACAGCCAGCGCCAAAGGCAGGTCATACGCCGAGCCTTCCTTTCGGATATCGGCGGGGGCCATATTGATCACGATGCGTTTGCAGGGGATGCGAAGCCCTACTGCCTGCACCGCCGTTGAAATGCGTTGCTGTGATTCCCGGACGGCACTGTCGGGCAGGCCCACCAGGTAAAAATTGATTCCGACGGAAACGTCCGCTTCTATGGTTACGGTTATTGCTTCAATTCCGCATACCGCACTCCCGTATGCTTTTACCAACATACTCTTAAAATTTAATAAAATTGTGCGGGATGCTTGTCTTATTTCCGGAACATGCTCTTAAAACATGCTCTTAAAACACGCTCTTAAAATTCGCTCTTAAACCCGGGCTAAGGGTATCGTCTAAGAGCATCGTATTAGAGCATCGTATTAGAGCATCGTATTAAAGCATTGTCTTAAAGCCTGGTCTTAGAGCACTAATTAAAATAAACCGTGCAGGCGGGCGTCGATCTTGTCAATCACCACGCTGAAATCTTCCGGACTATCCTCCACCTGGAGGTTATCTACTTCCAAAATCAATTTGGGACCCTCGTATTCCGTGATCCAGGATTCATACCTTTCGTTCAACCCGGTAAGGTAATCCAGACGTATGGAATTTTCGTATTCCCTTCCTCTTTTCTGGATGCGCTTGACCAGTGTGGGGACAGAAGCCCTCAGGTATATAATCAGATCGGGTGCGGGTATCAATGATATCATCAGCTGGTAAAGCCTGATGTAATTGTCAAAATCACGTGTGGACATCAAACCCATGGCATGCAGGTTGGTGGCAAAGATGCAGGCGTCTTCGTATATAGTACGGTCCTGGATGACGGTCTGTCCCGCTTTCTGGATCTCCACGATCCCGGATAAACGCCGGTTCAGGAAGAAGATCTGCAGGTTGAAAGACCACCTGTGCATATCTTCATAAAAATCTGTTAGATACGGATTGTCAACTACTTCTTCATATTTGGGAACCCACCCGTAATGTTTGGAGAGAAGTCTTGTCAGGGTGGTTTTTCCGCTTCCTATGTTTCCGGCAACAGCTATATGCATACCAAATGATTTATGTAGAGCAAATATACGCAATTTTTACGGCCTTAAAACAATTAACACGTAATTAACAAAAATTGTTGTTACGTGGAAATATTTTACATAACTTTGCATATAACCTGATAGATGTCTACTATTCATAATCTTAATTTACTATGAAGAAAATATTGAATATTCTCATCCTCGGTGCGGTGTCGATGATCATGGCATCCTGCGCAACAACGAGGATCCCGGCCGACTATTCCGGAATTGTTTGCGGAGAGCCAGTTTTTGACGTTCAGCAGAACGGGACCGTAAAGATTTCTTTTTGTGTTGAAATCCCCGCCGATTATTTCGAAAAAAGGATCACATTCAGCATAATGCCTTCCATACTTTACGCCAACGGAGATGTTAAGGAATTGCCTTACTATACCGTTCAGGGATACGGTGTGGTAGACACCAATTATCCTGTGGTTGACTGGTCTGTTCAGCAAGTATTGTGCTACAGTACGACCGTTCCTTATCACGACGGCCTGGCTACGGCAAAACTTCAAACACAAGGATGGACTTACAATTGCCTGAGCAAGGAAGAAATGATTCTTCCCCTTTGCAACTGGGCCGTTGCCGTTCCGCTGACTCCGGTACTTCCCGTTTACATGGCTCACTTTGCTTCCGAATCGGATGCAAGAGCTGCACTTAAGGGTAAGATCTACTTCCCGGTAAACGGCTATACCGTTACCAGGGCCATAACCAACCAGCCCGAGATCACACGCGTACTGAATTCATTGAAACAACTGACCGTACGGAACGACTTTGTGATCACACGTATTGACGTGGAAGGAAATGCTTCCCCGGAAGGTACAGCCCGCATCAACGATCCGCTGGCAAAAAGACGTGCCGAACGTACCCGCGATTTCTTTGCACAGGCATTGAAAGACAACGGTTACAATAAAGAAGTTCCTGCCAGTGCCTGGACAGTTACCAGCACTTCCGGCATGGGATTCTGGAATGAATTCTACACAGCCATCAAGGAATCCGAGATCAGTAACAAAGACCAGCTGGCAGACCGATTCCTCCGCCTGGCTTCCAATCCGGCCGAAGCTGAAAGGCAAATCCGGGCCGAGATCGCCTCTAACGCAGAAGTGAAGAACGTGATGCTCCCCTTGCTTCGTTATGGATCCGTTTCCGTGAACTTTGAACCTATTCAGCTTACTGCAGAAGAGATCCGCATCATTGCCGATAATCAGCCTGAATACCTGACCCCCAATGACATTATCCAGGCAGCCATGGATCTGGAGCCCGATGATGCCATCATGCTCTACAAGAGATCCCTGGAACGTTATCCTGATGCTGTGGAACTTTATGTGAACCTGGCTTACAACCAGATCCTGAACGAAGATCTGGAAGCTGCTCAGACTACATTGACAGAAGCCAAACTGGTAGCCGACGAACAGGACGAAAAAGACATGATCGCTTTGCAGTGCGCCTGCATTGCCATGAGGCAGGGTGAATACAACCAGGCCGCCACTGCGCTGGATGCCATTTCCGATAAAGATATCACTGAATATTATCGCGGAGTTCTGGCTATCTATCAGGACGACAACGACAAGGCCGTACGCCTCTTGTCCGGCAGCAAGGATGTCAACTACGCCATTGCACTGCTAAATAAAAATGAGGTAAAAGACGCCCTGAAAGTATTGCAAGACCTGGATCAAAACGATGCATACGTACTCTACACAACCGGTGTAGCATACGGCCGCATCAACGAAAATGCCAAAGCCCGTGAATTTAAGGCCAAAGCATTCCAGCTTGATCCTTCCCTAAGATATCTGGACAACTAGACCCAATAGCCTGAAATTGATGAAAGCCTCCTCCCGGAAGAGAGGGGGCTTAATCATTTGACGCCGAAGATTTACACATGCCCGACACGCTCAGACAGAAAGGACAAAGAAGGCTTTTGATAAAAGAGCTGGCTGTAAAGTACGATTTTAATCCCGAAGTTTTAAAGGCTATGGAACGCGTTCCGCGTCACCTGTTTGTGGATAAGGGACTGGAACATTTGGCCTACAAAGACAAACCCCTTCCTATCGCAGCCAGGCAGACGATCTCCCAACCTTTTACGGTAGCAATGCAAACCCATCTTCTGGATTGCCGGAAACAGGACAAAGTACTGGAAATAGGAACGGGGTGCGGATACCAGGCGGCCATACTCCTGGCTATCGGATTCCGGGTATACTCCGTTGAACGTATTCGCGAACTATACCTCCAGGCCCAGAACAACCTTGCCCATACGGGATTTGATCCGAATGTGCTCTTCTACGGCGACGGTTTTGCAGGGCTTCCCCAATTTGCTCCCTTCCGCGGCATACTGGTTGCCTGCGGAGCCCCCGAAGTTCCAAGGGTCTTGATAGAACAATTGGCCCTGAACGGAAAAATGGTTGTCCCGGTGGGAAAACACGAACAACGCATGTTGCGTATCACCCGGACCGGACCGGAAGAATACAAGACCGAAGATTTCGGGTCCTATCAATTCGTCCCCATGCTGGGAGGAACACAAAAATAACTGAACATGGAATGTAAGACGTTTTTTTTTAATGCATTGAGAACATGCTGTTACGTAGCTTATGATGCTACAGGCAGTTGTATTATTATAGACCCCGGCTGTTTCGGAGAAAACGAAGAACAGCGCCTGGTACATTACCTCAGAGACAACCAGCTAACCCCTCAATTCATAGTCAACACCCATGCCCACTTTGACCATTTAATGGGACTTCGTTTTTTAAAAGAACAGTATGACATACCGTTCTACCTGCACCCCATGGAAGAGGAAAATCTGAAACGAGCCTCGAATATTGCCCGCTTATTTGGATTTCATATGATCCAGCCCGGGTGTGACTATACCCCGCTGGAAGACGGGGGAACACTTACAGTCGGCATATCTGCCCTAAAAGTGCTTCATACCCCGGGGCATAGTCCCGGCAGTGTTTGCCTCTATGACGAACAAAGCAACCGCCTTTTTACCGGAGACCTTCTTTTCGCAGGAAGTGTAGGGCGAACAGACCTCCCCGGGGGAGATTACGACTTGCTTGAAAGATCCCTTTCCGAAAAAATCCGTTCCCTGCCCTTACAAACCGTTGTTTTACCGGGACACGGGCCCGCTACCACACTGGCAGATGAACTGGAACGCAATCCTTACCTGCAACATCTTTCCTGAATATTATGTCCGAGAGTTATATACGCATTGAAGGCGCCCGGGTGAACAACCTGAAGAATATCAGTCTGGATATTCCTCGCCATGCTTTGTGTATCATTACCGGACTAAGCGGAAGCGGAAAATCCTCCCTGGCTTTTAACACGCTCCACGCCGAAGGACAACGCCGCTACCTGGAAACACTCTCGGCTTATGCACGTCAATACCTGGGAACGCTGGAACGTCCGGACGTGGACCACATCTCCGGCCTGAGCCCCATCATTGCCATAGAACAGAAGACCACCACACGGAATCCCCGCTCGACCGTAGGTACTATAACAGAAATCTATGATTTTCTGCGCTTGCTATATGCCCGCGCCTCCATTGCCTATTCACCGGTAACGGGAAAACCCATGATCCGTTATACTGCGGAACAAATGGTTTCCCTGATCTCAGAACAGTATGGCGGGAAAAAGTGCATTCTTTTATCTCCCGTAGTCCGCGGCAGAAAAGGTCATTACCGTGAATTGCTGGACCAGATCCTGAAAAAAGGATTCCTGGAAGTACGCATAGACGGTGAGATAACCCAGATAACACACAACATGATGCTGGACCGTTACAAGGTCCACTTCATTGAAATAGTTGTGGATAAACTCATTCCGCCTACAGAAGACCAGGCAGACCAGGCGGCTTTTTCCCGCTTGCGGGACTCGGTAAGTACCGCTTTGTATCACGGGGAGGGCTCTTTTGCCGTTCTGGAAAAAGATTCCGGTCAGATCCGGCATTTCAGCAAACACCTTATGTGTCCTGAAAGCGGCTTGTCGTTTCCCGAACCCGCCCCCCATACATTTTCCTTCAACTCCCCACAGGGGGCCTGCCCCCATTGTAAAGGACTGGGGTTCACAACCCGGATCGATCTGAAAAAGATTATGCCGGATATGTCTCTATCCATTTCACAGGGAGGATTGGAACCTTTCGGTAAATACAGGGACAACACGCTTTTTCGCTACATGGAAGGAATCGCCAAAAAATACGGCTTTTCCATAGACACGCCCCTTTCCGACATCCCCGATGAAGCTCTGGACACATTGCTTTACGGCAGTGAAGACCTTATCTACGTAACCTCTCCCATAGGAGGCACCTATACCATTACATTCCCCGGTCTTATCAACCGGATGGAACAATTGAACGAAGAGTCTGAGAGCAAATTGATGACCCGGGAACGTTACCTGGAAGAAATACAGTGCCCCGTTTGCCACGGGAGTCGCCTGAACGAAACGGCTCTTTGTTTTCGCTTTGCCCATAAAACCATTGCCGAGTTGGCGGCTATGGACGTCCAGGTGCTTGCCGGGTGGCTTGATGGCGTTGAAGAGCGGATCTCGGACCGTCAGCAGGCCATTGCCCGGGACGTTCTGAAAGAGATCCGCGACCGCCTGCAATTCCTAATTGACGTGGGACTTTCTTACCTTTCCCTGAACCGCGGAACACGTTCGCTCAGCGGTGGCGAAAGCCAGCGGATCCGGCTGGCCACCCAGATAGGATCCACCCTTGTCAACGTTTTGTATATTCTTGACGAGCCGAGTATAGGGCTGCATCAGCGCGACAACCGCCGCTTGATACAGGCCCTTGGGAAGCTTCGCGACACCGGGAACTCCGTGCTGGTTGTGGAGCACGACGAGGAAACCATTCGCAGCGCTGACTGGTTGGTAGATCTGGGACCCGGAGCCGGACGCAAAGGAGGGCAACTGCTCTATGCCGGACCCATTAAAACTTTTTTGGAACAATCCCATCCCGACAGCCTCACCTGGCAATACCTTACAGGGAAGCGGAGCATTCCCGTTCCTGAAGGCAGACGTTCAGGCAACGGCCACGTATTGCGCCTTAGCGGAGCTTCCGGCAACAACCTGAAAAACATCACAACGGATTTTCCTTTGGGTTGTTTTATCTGTATCACGGGAGTAAGCGGTAGCGGGAAATCAAGCCTTATAAATGAAACGCTCCTTCCCGTACTCACCAGGAAATTTTACCGTTCCAAAAAGCATCCGCTGCCTTACGAATCGGTTTCAGGTATTGAACATATTGACAAAGTAGTGGAAGTAGACCAGTCTCCCATTGGAAAAACTCCCCGGAGTAATCCGGCTACTTATACCAATGTGTTCGGGGAAATCCGCAAACTGTTTGCCTCCTCTCCCGATGCCAAAACACGCGGGTTTAAGGCTTCCCGATTTTCTTTCAACATCAGGGGCGGCCGTTGCGAAACCTGCAAAGGAGCAGGGATACAACAAATAGAAATGAACTTTCTGCCCGATGTTCAAATAACTTGTCCGGTATGCCTCGGGCATCGCTACAAAAGTGACACTCTGGCTGTCCGATACAAAAACAAGAATATCTACCAGGTACTGGATATGACTGTAAACGAAGCGGTAGAATTTTTTCAGCACATCCCGGCCATTATTCAAAAAATAAAAACCCTGCAGGATGTGGGATTGGGGTACATCAAACTGGGACAACCCTCAACGACGCTGAGCGGCGGAGAATGCCAGCGGGTAAAACTGGCCGCCGAATTATCCAGGGTCTCCACGGGAAAGACCTTGTATATACTGGACGAACCTACTACCGGGCTGCATTTTGAAGATGTCAAGGTCCTGTTGACCATCTTGCACCAATTGACGAATAAAGGCAATACGATCCTGATCATAGAACACCATCCGGATATTATCAGATCTGCCGATTATATCATAGACCTGGGCCCTGAAGGGGGAAACCAGGGAGGATATATTGTAGGGAGCGGAACCCCGGAAGAACTGGCAGAAAATTTGCAGTCTTATACCGGTCAACTGCTCAAAGAGTGGTTACAACAATGATATACCTATGAAAACATTACAAGAGATCAACAGGGAATGGAACGGGAAAAAAGCAGATAAATACCTGGCAGCACTGGTGGACAACCGCCTGAAAAGCCTGGATTTTGTGCTTTACAACCCTCACAATATTAAATTCATAGATTATTCGCATCCCGATGGGCGCAGGACGTATGTCCGTTCGCTTTCTTTCGTCCTGCAAAAAGCCGTGCGGGATCTGTTTCCCGGGGCCAAACTCAGGATCTCCTACGCGGTAGGGAATTCACTCTATTGTGATATCGTATTTCCAGACGGCCGGGAAGAAACAGACGAAGATATGGCTTTGATCCATGCGACCATGTCGCAGATCGTAGAAAAAGACATTCCTTTCAGGAAGGAAAAACTATGTACGGGTGATGCACAGAAAATATTCGCAGCCAACGGCACCCCGCAAAAGGCATTGCTGCAGGAAACAAGAGGCCATTTTTATACTTCCGTATTTTACCTGGATGATTACGCAGATACTTTTTACGGCCCTTTGGTACCGTCTACCGGCTATTTAAAGTTGTTTAACCTGAACCGTTTTCATAAAGGATTCCTGCTTCAGTATCCTCAGCCCGATAATCCCCGGCATCTGGACGGTCCACCCAAATTGCACAAATTAGTAGAAGTGTTTGAAGAATACGTCCATTGGGGCGATATTATGGGAGTCAAGGACATCGGCACGCTCAACCGGAAGATTCAGAATGATCGTGTAAAAGATCTGATATTGACCGGGGAGGCTTTTCACGGAAGGCGTTATGCAGAGATCGCCGACCGGATCTTTGCCCACAAGGACAGGATAAAACTGGTTTTAATTGCCGGACCGTCCAGTAGCGGGAAAACCACCACGTCAAAAAGGATCTCTACCCAATTGAAGGTATTGGGAATGAAGCCCATAGTGCTGGAAATGGACAATTATTTTGTAAACAGGGAAGATACTCCGCTTGACGAGAAAGGAGAATACGATTTTGAATCGGTAGAAGCCCTGGATACAGCTTTTTTAAACGAACAGTTGTTAGCACTGTTGGAAGGCAAAGAGGTAGAAATTCCCTTTTTTGACTTTATGACCGGACAACGCATTTTTAAAGGCAAAACAATGAAGCTGGAAGAAAATGAGATCCTGATCATGGAAGGCATTCATGCCCTGAACCCGTTCGTGACACGAAATATCCCCGCGACCAACAAATTCAAGATCTACGCCTCGGCCCTGACCTCGTTGTCCATGGATGAAAACAACCGGATATCCACCACTGACACCCGCATGATCCGGCGGATGGTCCGTGATTCCCAATTCCGGGGGATCAACGCGGAAGACACCATTCTGCGCTGGCCCAGCATCAGCCACGGAGAGCGAAAGTATATTTTTCCCTACCAGGAAGAAGCAGACGTGATGTTTAACTCGGCCCTTCCTTATGAACTGGCGGTGTTAAAATCCCACGCCGAGCCGTTGCTGCACCGCATTGCGCCTATGTCCGAAGCCTATCCGGAAGCACTGCGTCTTTTAAATTTCCTGAGCTATTTTACCCCCGTGCATCCCCGGGATGAGCGTTTTATACCGTACGCTTCCGTGATCCGGGAATTTATCGGCACCAATCAGACGGATTGAGCGGGGTCCCGTTCCTGAGCAATTGAAAATAACTGTTCCCTTCTCCTTGTGGAGCAAGGGTTCCCAATTTCTGGCCGGTCACTACAGTATCTCCTTCTTTTACCGCGACGTTCACCATATGACAGTAAATGGTGCTGAAATCCCCGTGGGAAACCAGGATCCTGATCAGGTAGCTGTCCCTGTTGTCCATCCAGATGCTGGATACAACGCCGTTGAATATTACGTTTACGTCACCCCCTTTTTGTCCGGATAGAGTAACTCCTTTGTTGTCAAAGGTAAAGCCCCATTTGGGATCCGTAATGCGTCCAAAGCGTTCTATGACAACGGCATCTTTCAGCGGCCAGGGCAGGTTCCCCTTGTTGGCGGCAAAATCCGCGGAAAGAACGCGGGCGGCCTCTACGGCTTCCCGGTCCCGGGTAGCGTCTTTCTTTTCCAGTGCTGCCAGGGCTTTCTGAATTTCATCGTTCAGTTTCTGTTGTTCCTTGATGCGTTTCTGCAACTCGGCCTTCAATTGTTTTTCATTTTGTTGCAGGCGGGATATATTGCGGTTGAGTTTTTGCTGGTCTTCTTTCATGCGGTTAACCTCCGCGGCCAGTTCATCACGGGCTTTTTCCCTTTCCTGTTGCAAAGCCAGGAGTTTTGCCTCTTCTTCCTGCAACCGGGTTTGTGTTTGCCTGATCTTTTGCTCCTGTTCACGCATATAATCACTGTAACTGCGGAAATAACGCCACCTGCGATAAGCCTGTGAGGCATTTTCACTGGAAAGTATATGCATGATCCACAGTTTTTTATCCCTGTGACGGTAAGCCTGTCGCAGCAGATCTTCGTAAGCGGCGGTAAGGGTTTCCCTTTCCTCTTTCAGGGTTCCGATCTCCCTGTTTTTTTCCAGGATGTTCTGATGAAGCGTTTCCAGTTCTTTCTCTATCCCACGTACCAGTTCCTGCCTATTGGACAAGATCCTTTGGGCTAAACGGTACTGATTCAAGCGGCCTTTTATATCGTCGGAAGTGGTCTGGACCCTTTCCTGCAGCAAGGCTATTTCTTCCTGCAGTTTGCGGTTCTTTGCCTGCATATCCTGCACGTCCTGTGAGAGGAGTGTTCCCGCCACAACAAATAACAGCGAAATGATGAGCAAAAAACGTTTCATGATCTATTGACCCGTTTTCCTGTTGGTCTCTATCTTTTTCATGGTTTCTTCCCGGGGATCTATCTGGTAGGCCTGCTGCCAGTAAACGATGGCCATAAGCGGTTCGTTCAAGGCATTGAGTACATCTCCGTAATGATCCAGTATCTCGGCACTTTCTTTTCCTCCGTATGCCAAAGCCTGCCTGAAAATATCTTTTGCCTGCGCGGTTTGGCCCAGTAAATGCAAGATCCATCCGTAAGTGTCCAGGTAGGTGGAGTTGTTAGGCTCTTTCTCTATGGTTATCTTGCTCATTTCCATGGCCTTTTTTAATTTTTCTTTTCTCAGGCTCAGGTAATACGCATAATTATTCAATACCGGCAAATTATCGGGATCCAGTTTCAGGACCTTGTCGTACATTAAAAAAGACTGCTCCCAATTCCCGGCTTCGTGGTATAGGTCTCCCAGCAAAGCCATTGTCTGGATCCTGTTTTGGTTGTCGTCTTTATTGAGCCTGGAGAGGATCCGCTCAAAGCGGGCAATGGCCTGTTCCAGTTGTCCTGTCTGCCATAAGGCCATTCCGTATAGACTGCTGAAGTCCGTGTTGTCGGGAAATTTCTCCAATGCCAGGGAACCGTATTCACACAAGGTTTCCCAGTCTTTCAAATAATAGATAATCCCCAGCGTCTGGTACCATGCCCGGTAATCGTCCCGGTAATAATCCAGGTTTTCTTTCATGACATCCAGGCCCCGGCCGGGCCTTTCCGTTTGAATGAGGTATCCTGCATACATATAAGCCAGTGTGCTGTCTTTTGGATGGGCACTGCGCGTACTTAAAAACAATGTGTCCACCTGGGGATGAAAGGTGCTCACAAACCCACGTGCTTCCAGGATTTGTTTCAGGTAATCGGTTTTCATTTGCGCGTCTACATCGGGATACGCAAGGAAGGCATTGATGTTTTCAAAATAAAGATCGAACTGCCGTTTTAAACGGTACGTTTCAGCCAAACCGAAAACGGCCGGCATAAAAGAAGGATCCGTCTGCAAGGCCCGCTGGTAATATTCTGCCGCTTTTTCTATCTCTCCGTCACCGGCCAGAACATCACCCATAAGACTCAGTCCCCTGGTGGTGGGATTGTTCTGTACATAGTCGCTTAACAATGCCACGGCAGCTTCCTTGTCATTGTTCATTAATATATTGAAGCGCAGCAACAGTCCGGATTCTGTAACTCCTTCCCTTTTTTCCAGCGTATCAAGCAATTCCAGGGCTTTGGCTGAATTATTACTGTTCATGTATAGCCCTATTCTGTCGTACAGCAATTCCGTTTTTTGAGGGTAATCCCGGGACAATGCACCGTAATAATCTTCAGCTTCAGCAGTATTTCCGCGGGCAACAGCAAGTTTTGCCTGCTGAAGGCGGTACCAGTAATTGTCCGGCTGCAACCTGAGTGCCTGCTCCAAATAGCTTCCGGCATTTTCCCATTGTCCTGCATATCCTGCTATCTGTGCCAGGTAGTAATAAGCGGCATCATTGTCTTTGTTGCGGGATACTACTTGTTTGAAATTTTCACGGGCACCGGCCATATCGCCTTGATAGAACAGATTCAGTCCCTGGTGAAAAAGGACCCGGGACTCTTCAGCCGTCACCTGGGGACGGAAACCGCAGGAGGCAAGAAAAACCAGAGACAAAAATATTACCGGATACTTCCACATGGTTTTGAAATATTGCGGGAATTGCAAAGTTACCATAATTCGTTCAATTCAATTATTTATTTTACTTTTGTTTACGCCTGTACAATTTTCTAATATCCATGCAACATTCCGGCCGTAATTATCATCTTAGTAAAGACACTCCGGAAGGTGACCTCATTGCCGCATGCATAAAAAAAGATGCTGCGGCACAACGTGTTGTATATGAACGTCTCTATTCCAAGATGTTGGCGGTTTGTCAGCGGTATACAGGCAACCGCGAGACAGCCCGGGATATTGTACAGGACGGATTTGTGGTATTGTTTGAAAAGATCGGGACATATGCCGGAACAGGTTCTTTTGAAGGTTGGGCACGCAAAATTTTTGTTAATATTTCACTTTCGCATTTACGCAAAAATGATGCCTTGCGATACAGCGAACAGATAGAAACCACTGCCGGCAGTTCAGTTACCACGGGGCATATTCTGGAGAACATTTCCGCCGGGGATATATACCGCTGCATAGAGCAAATGCCAACAGGATTCCGCACCATTTTTAATATGTACGCCATTGAAGGATATACGCATAATGAAATAGCCGAAATTTTGAAAATTAGTGAAAGTACATCACGTTCACAGTATTCCAGGGCAAGAAACTGGCTACAAAACAAACTCAGCGATTTAAAATGAAACGGTTGTATTTCATAGGTATTGTTCTTTTGGCGGGGTTTACGGCTTCGTGCGAAGATTCCATTCCTTTCAGGTACGACCCCGATCAACCCGATTCGCTGGCTACAAGACAGTATCCGCATGCCTTTTTTGTGGTTCAGGGAACCGTTACAGATTCCTTGTCCCTGGAACCGGTTCCGGAAATTTCCGTAACCATGCGCACGGAAGACCCCGTCTTTACCAAAGAAAATGGTTCTTTTTCCGTACAGACAACGGCTTTCCCCATATCGCAGGAATTCCGGCTGATCATAAACGGGTACGGAGAATTTTACAACCCGCTTTATCCTGCCGAAACATTATACGTACATTTTATGCTGCCCACTTTCCAGCTTACGCAGGAAGACATCCGGGAATACGGTCCCCGGTTTTTTGGCCGCGCCTTTTTAACAATTAACGAAACTTTATGCCCTTTTGTAAATGAGTGAACAATCTTTCGATAAGCATATAAGGGAAAATTTGCGAAATTTCTCTTTTCCGGAAGAACACGGCGACTGGGAAGGTTTGGTCGTGCGGATGTCCCGCAGAACCATTATCCTTCGTCGCAGAAGGGTGTTTTTGTGGAGCACATCCGCTGCCGCATGCCTGTTTTTGCTGATGTTTCTTCTGATGCCGGTACTTAACCGGGATACACACGCCCCTGAAACCGTGTGCCGGATCGTTTCCCAACCGGCCAATATTACAGCAACCGATTATCCCCAACATATTCACGGATTGTACGCCCGTGCGCAGCTTGACAGGCTACGTGAGGCTTCTGTGGTGCCGGCAACCTCGGAAATCTTTGTCACGCCTTCAAAAACACCTGTACCGGAACCGGACCGGCAAAGTCCCCGGCCTGCTGCAGCGCAGGAACCAACCGCTCAAAAAGAACTGGCGGTGGAGCAGCCTGTCAAAGAAAAAACACAAACGCCAACCCCTTTGTTTCCGGTAGATCTTCCTGATCCAAGCCGCCTGAACAGGAAATGGATTACAGCCGCTAATTTTTCCTACCAGGGAGCCATTAACGGAAACTATATTTTCACACCCTCAACATACACCACCAAATGGGAAACGCCCCTTAGTCTGGCCGGCAGTGATCTTGCCAATTTGGGGATCCCGGATTACATGGCCCCGAATTTTGATGAGGATGATGTTAACCTGATGTCCGCACATTTTTCCACACCCATATCGGCAGGCATTAATGTGCAGAAAGAATTCAACAAATGGCTTTCGGTAGGAGCCTCGTTAACATACACCCTGTTACGCGGTGAATACCAGGTGCATACTGCGGATAAGTCTTACATTGTCAATCAGAACACCCATTATGTAGGCATCCCTGTCAGCGTTTATTTCCGGGCGGTCAATACCCCGCACCTGACGGTTTACGCTGTGGGCGGAGGGGCCCTGGATAAGGCCGTGGCAGATGAATATATCTGCCAGCTAAACGATGTGGCCACACGCCAGTACGTTCCTGTACAAGGATTTCAATTGTCGGTATACGGAGGTCTGGGTATAGAGTACAAATGGTCGGAATGGATGGGTATTTATATTGAACCGACTGTTTCCCACTATTTTGAAAACAACCAGCCCAAGAGCATCCGCACCATTCAACCGACCCAGTTTAAAATGGAATTGGGGATACGTTTCAGAATTTAGATTTTTTTAGCATTTTGGCCATTTCGGAAGCAAACACAAAATCATTCAGGGCCTTGCTGTCTGAATGAAGTATGTTTTCCCGGCTGCCTTCCCATTCTTTTTTGCCTTCGTACAGAAAAACTACTTTTTCCCCAATGGCCATCACCGAGTTCATATCGTGGGTATTGATGATGGTAGTCATTTTGTATTCGTGGGAGATCTCACTGATCAGTTGATCTATGACAATAGACGTCTGCGGATCCAGCCCGGAATTGGGCTCATCACAAAAAAGATAACGCGGATTCATGACGATAGCCCGTGCGATCCCAACCCTTTTCTGCATCCCCCCACTGAGTTCGGACGGGTATTTATTCCCGATGTCTTCCAGGTTCACGCGTTCAAGGCAAAAATCCACCCGGTCGTTTTTCTCGGCCATGGACCAGTCTGTGAAAAAATCAAGGGGAAAACGCACATTCTCCCGGGCCGTGGCAAAATCAAAAAGGGCCGACCCCTGGAACAACATACCCATTTTTTTATGGATCAGTTTTCGCTCTTTTTCTTCCAATTGGTTAAATACCATATCGTCATACAGGATCTGGCCGGCATCTATGGGATGAAGCCCGGCTATGGCTTTCAGCAACACGGTTTTTCCGGATCCGCTGGCTCCAATAATAAGATTGGTTTTCCCTTCTTCAAAATCAACGGTTATATCTGAAAGCACCTGCTGCCCTCCAAAGTCTTTGCTAATATTTCGAACGTATATCATTAATTCAGCATCAATTGGGTTAACATTAGATCGGTGATCAGGATCAACAGGCATATAGAGACAATGGACCGGGTACTTGCCCTTCCCACTTCCATGGAATTGGCTTTGGGTCCGTACCCGTAAAGGGCCGAGACGGTAACAATAATAAAACTGAACACGATCATTTTTGTGACCGCATAAACGATATAATACCCGTTAAAGGCAAAACGCAATCCTTCCGTATACTGGCTCAATGTGATCATTCCGGTAGCCGCAACGATCAGCCATCCTCCCAGGATCCCTACCAAAAAACTGAAAAGCATTAATATTGGATTGAATACGCAAACGGCAACCACTTTGGGCAGGATCAAATAATTGGCGGAATTGATCCCCATCATTTCCATGGCGTCTATCTGTTCTGTCAATCGCATGGTTCCTATATCCGAAGAAATGTTGGACCCTACTTTCCCGGCCAGTATAAGAGCGATCATAGTGCATGAAAACTCCAGTATCAGGCTTTCCCGTACCATATACCCCACGTACATTTTGGGAATAAAGGGGTTCTCGATATTGTAGGCAGTTTGAATAACAAGAACCGCCCCAATGGCTATGGAAATGATCCCGATCAAAGCCACAGAAGTAAGACCCAGGCTCTCGGTTTCCACAAAATATTGTTTCCAGAAAATACTCCATTTTTCGGGTTTGGTAAAAACCCGTTTCATCAGGAGTATATACTCTCCCAGAAGTTCCAGTGTTTTCTTAATCATTTGTCAAAGATACTAAATACCCACCGCTTTTGGGAAGCGGGCATGGATGGTTTCATGTCTTTTTCAACAGTCCGCATCACAGGATTCAGGTAAATATGAGAACTGTCGGGGAAGGCTATCTTTACCCGGACGTAAGCATCCTCTTGCTGCAGGCGATAAAAAGCCGTGTGGATCCCGTTTACGGTATCGGTCACCTGTTTCAGGAGTTTTCCGTTCTGTCCGGTGAAACGGAATTGCCGGGCATTTCCCGTCAACGTTACTATCAGGCTGTCGTTTGTGATCTTGCAGGATCGCAACAGGGGCAAACTGTCCAGGTTCCTGCGTTTTTCCACTACACTTACCCGGCTGAATCTCCTGGCTACTTTCACTCCGTATGCCGCACCGCTGATCAACGCCCGGTATATAGCATCAGGCTTCAAGGTGTCGGACAGACTGTATATTACGGTTAAATCACGGGCCAGGTCCGTTTGTTTGAATACGTTGTGTGCGTCATCCCCGCCCACTATCATGGCCGGTTTCCCGGATGAAAGAGCCACATCCCAGAGATCCTCGGAATTCCAGAAATCATTCAACACTTCAAAACAATCGTATCCGGTAAGAAACCGCATATCCCGCGGCGAATAGCCTCCCATCCAGTCGGGATGATTCAGCACCAGCACCTGTGTCCGTTCCCGCAATTTGTTCAAAACATGTTGTTTTTGGGAGCGGGTTTGGGGTAAAATGTAATCCCCGTGGTATACTTCACGGGCACCTATGGATCCCTGGTGGGTTTTCAAAATGTTGAACCCGTGTTCGTATACAGGGATAAACGGCTCGGCTTGTGTGACAGTAATGCGCTGATAATCTGACACTCCTATCACATCGTATCCCAGGGAATCGTATTTTGACAGAATGTCTTCTACCGTATTTTTTCTGCCGTTTGTAAAAAACCCCCAGGCATTGGAATGGGCATGAAAATTTGCCCTGATCCAACGTCCATCCTGACTTACTTCCCGGTAGGGATTGTACCAAAAGGGTCCGGAAAAAGGATCGGAAGGTGCCGGCTTATACAGCGGCATCATCCTGAAAAGCAGGATCAGGACCCAAAGAATTCCGGCCGCGATCCACCATTTTTTCTTGTTATGTCTCTTTGGCATTCTGCAAAGGTAACGCAAAATCCATACCTTTGTATCATGAGCAGGATCGTGCGTTTTATTAAAGGAAGGCAGGGACAATGGAAACGGATGCAACACGTTTTTCAGGACCGGAAACCCAAAACCCCTCTCTTGTGGATCCATTGTGCCTCCCTGGGAGAATTTGAACAGGGAAGACCTGTTATGGAAGCGTTTCGCAAACAACACCCTGAAATACAGATTCTTCTCACGTTTTTTTCTCCTTCAGGGTACGAAATCCGGAAAAACACGCCCCTGGCAGATCAGGTGTTTTACCTGCCTTTGGATTCGCCCCGGAATGCACGCCGGTTCCTGGAACTGGTAAAACCAACCCTGGCCGTTTTCGTGAAATACGAATTCTGGTACTATTATTTAAAAAACCTGAAAAAAAAGAATATCCCCACGTACCTTATCTCGGCCCGGTTTCGTCCAAACCAGCCGTTCTTTAAAAAATACGGAACTCCTTTCCGTTTTATGTTAACCTGTTTTACTCATCTTTTTGTGCAGGACGAACCTTCCCGGGAACTACTTGAAAACCTTCCCGGTTTATCTCTTCCTGTAACGGTGGCAGGAGACACACGTTTTGACCGCGTGGCTGAAATTGCCACCCGTGACAACACCCCCGCCCTGTTCAGGCAACTGGTAAAAGACCCTGTCCTGGTGGCCGGCAGTACCTGGCCTGAAGATGAAGAGATCCTTGCCCGGCTGATGGATGATTATCCCACCCTGCAACTGATTCTGGCCCCGCACCAGATCCACGCGGGACACCTGGCCTCCATAAGGCAAAAATTCAGTCACCTGGATCCCGTTTTTTTCTCAAAGTCGCAGATATCAACAAAGGTTCCCCGGGTTTTGGTCATAGACAGCATAGGGATGCTCTCCTCCCTGTACCGCTATGCAACGTATTGTTACATAGGTGGCGGGTTTAACAAATCCGGCATACACAACACCCTGGAAGCTGCCGTATACGGCAAGCCGTTGCTGTTCGGGCCTAACTACCATAAATTTAAAGAAGCCTGCGATCTTATAGATAACGGTGCCGCTGAAGGCTTTCAAGATTACGATTCTTGTTCCCGGACACTTAAGAAATGGATGGAATATCCCGTGCTGTACCTGGAAGCCGGAAAGGCAGCCAAAACGTATGTCGCCGGGAATACGGGAGCTACATCATTAATGCTTCAAAAGATGGTTGTCCCGGAGCCGTAGTGTTTTGTGGACCGGAAGCGGCATAAACAAAAGGATAACCCCGGCTGAGTGCATGTTTGCGTGTTCTGAGTGCGTCTTGGCCCATGATCATCACAGTAATCCTGTAATCAACACCTTCCCGGGCATTTTGTTCATCACACCAGGCCAGCAATTTGTCTGACTGCTGTTCACTATAGGTATAAACGGCTATTTTTAAATAATCCGCACCGGTAGAAAACGCCTCCCTGACCAATTCGTTCAAAGTAGCTTCACCCGGTATCTCCCGCGAGGAATTTTCCCAAAAATGTACGGACTGAATGATCCCTGTTTCGTTTTCACGGGCCAGGCCTGATAAGGATTCTTTATATACAGGAGAAGCTTTTACAGGGATGTCTACCCATCCGGCACCCCAGGAAACCATCTCTTTCAAGGGCTCAGGGACTTCGGTACATTCCGGAGCGACCGGGTGTGTAAGCAGGATCTTTTTTTCTTTTCCCATACATTGCATACGCAAGGCAACCATACCCACCTGCGAAATATCCCCTATCAGATCCAGTCTGAATTCCACCCAGGGAGCTTTTTCCAGCCACAGGGAAAGATTTTTTTCCCATTGTGTCCCCAGGCTTACTCCGGGATTACGCAGGGTATTTTTCCATTTTTCTACCGGTTCGTTGAACAAAACGTACTCACCAATATCCCGCAGCAAGACCAGTCCCAGGGTTTCCCCCTGTTTTTTCTTGTCGTGCAGCATGTAAGTGATCAAATCGCTTTGTTTGCAGGGAAGTTCCGGATCCAGTCCTGCCGAGTCAATGGCGCGCAATAACCGTTGTGCGCTTTCCCGCGAAAGCAGCCCTTTTTGTGCCGAGTAGAAGGCCGCAGCGGCCATCCCTTTGGCCACGGCTTCCCCGTGCGACAATTCCGGATAACGTGCTGCCAAAGCATGCCCGAAAGTATGCCCGAAATTCAGGGCCCTTCGTACGCCTTTCTCGTACAGGTCCTGTTCTACGATCCCCAGTTTGATCTCCTGGGAATCTGTGATCAGCCTGTGTAGTATTTCCGGTAAATAATCTTTAAACTCCTTCAAAGGGAACACTTCTTCTTCCAGGAAGCGGAAATAGGATTCAGACGCTATGGCTCCGTGTTTTATGCATTCTGCCAGCCCGCAACGAAACTCCCTGGCAGGAAGCGTACTCAACACAGCGGGATAACAAAAAACCCAACCGGGAAGCACCGTGCATCCGATCATATTTTTATAAGGCCCTGCGTGGATCCCGTTTTTCCCGCCCAATGCCGCATCTACCTGGGCAAGCAGCGTGGTTGGAATAAACCCGAACATCATTCCCCTCATATAAACTGATCCTATGAAACCTGCAAAATCGCACACCGTTCCTCCCCCCATACCAATGAGGAACCAGGAACGGTCTATTTGCATCTCAATAAAGCGGTCCGTGACCTGCTGAACGTATTTCCACTGTTTCAATCCTTCCCCTCCATCCAGGGGTATGGTGATCCAGGAAGGGTCCGTGATCTGTTCCATCCATACGGACACATTCCTATCGTACAACAGCACCACTTTCGTCCCGGCGGGGACCATTTGGCGCAATTGCCCGGGATCCGTGGAAACAATTACATTATTCATCCCGTATGATCTTTTCCTGGCGTTTGATCGATTGCTGGTGAATGGCCCGGTATACTTCAGATATAAACGTGTCGTCCAATCCTTTCTCAGTCGCCAGGTTTTTGGTTCGGGACGAAACAGTATTCCACCGTTCTATCTGGATGATCCCAATCCCTCCCCGTTTTTTAACTTCCCCTATCTGGTCAACCAGGGACATGCGTTGTGCCAGCAGATCCACCAGGTCGTCGTCCAAAACGTCAATCCGCGTTCTTATGGCATCTATCAGTATCTTTTCTTCTGAAAGAGAGTCGTCAGAAGGGGTAGACCTTCTCCACATCAGAGAGTGCATCAGATCATTGAACGTTGCGGGATTCAGTTGCTGCCCCGCATCGCACAACGCTTCAGAAGGGCTGGGATGCACTTCCAGCATCAGGCCGTCAAAATTCAGATCCAGGGCACGTTGGGCCAACTCGGGAATATATACCGTATTGCCGGACAAATGGGAAGGATCACACAACAGGGAGATTTCGGGCATTTGTACCTTGAAATCTATGGGGACCCTCCATAAGGGCGCATTGCGCAATTGGCCAATGTGATAATCGCTGAACCCGCGGTGAATGGCATACACGTGTTCCGGACAATACCGCAATACACGCTGTACGGCACCAATCCACAATCCCAGGTCGGGATTGATGGGGTTTTTCACAAAGACATGAAGGGAAGTTCCCTGCAACGCCTTGGCGATCTCTTCCACCAAAAACGGGTTGGCTGTAGTCCGTGTTCCTATCCATACGGCGTCCAAACCGGCTTCAACCACCAATTCCACATGCCGGGCAGAAGCCACCTCGGTACATACGGACAATCCAAAATCTTCCTGAACACGACTCAGCCAGGGAAGTCCCGTTTCCCCCACGCCTTCAAAAGTTCCGGGTCTTGTTCGGGGTTTCCATATTCCGGAACGGAAAAAAGAAATACCTTCTCCGCCGGCGGAAACCGGAAGTCGGAAATCCTTCAGCTCTTTTGCCGCTGTTCTTACCTGCTCTTCTGTTTCGGCACTGCAAGGGCCTGCTATAATTATGGGATGTTTCATTATTCGGGGTCCTGGATACGTTGACGTATTTCCTGTTTAACGGCTTTCCACCGCGGGATATCGATCTTGGGACCTACCACTTCCACCACCTTGGCGGCGATCATGGAGCCAATGTCTCCGCATTTCTGAAGCGACAGTCCCAGGGAATGGGCATAGAGAAAACCGGCTGCATACAGGTCTCCCGCCCCGGTGGCATCAATGGAGGTCCCGGGCCATGCCTTAACCTGATATACGCTGTTCCCGCTTTTTACCACAGATCCCTGTTTGCCCAATTTGACCACGGCAATGTCACAGATCCGGGAGATCTCATCCAAAGCATCTTCGGGCTCCTTGCCCGTAAAAGAATACGCCTCCGTTTCGTTGGCAAATACTATGTTTACATAATTTTCTACGATATCGTGCAAAAAGGAATTGTTGCTTTCCACCACATTATAACTGGCCATATCTATGGAAATGATCATTCCCGCCTCCCTGGCCAGCCTAACCGCTTTTCTCACCAGGTGCTGATTTTGGACCAGGTACCCTTCTATGTGAAAATAATCGTATCCTTCAAACATTTCCGGCTTCAGATCTTCCGGGACCAGTTCCAGGGCGGCACCCAGGTAAACAGCAAACGTTCTGTCTGCATCGGGTTCTGTTACAAAAACCATAGCCCTGCCGGAAGAATGCACCCCTTTGAGCAAACAGGAACGGATCCCATTGCGGTGCTGATCGGCATAAAAAAGTGAGCCCAATTCATCGTCCCCCACTTTTCCGATAAACCCGGAAGGCATCCCCAAAACGGCCGTTCCCGTAATGGTATTGGCGGCCGAACCGCCCGCCACATACTGAACTCCCAACGGTTTCAGATTTTGCCAGATCCTTTCTGCAGTTAGTGAATCAACGTGTTGCATACTGCCCGGAGGAAGGTGAAAACGTTCCAGCAACGAATCATTGGGGAGCAACGCAAGAATGTCTGTCAGGGCATTCCCGATTCCAAGTATGGATTTCATAAAAAGCCTTAATTTAGGGCAAATTTAATCTAATTTTCCGAATGTCCTTTTTTTGTAACTTTGCGGGGTTATGAACTGGAAAAAACTCCTGAAGGTGGTACTTTTTGCCACACTCGCACTGGTGTTGTTGTACTTTTCTTTCAGGGGCATTCACTGGAATGATTTTCTGGAAGGCCTTCGCTCGGCTAATTATTTTTGGATCCTGATGTCCGTTTTTGTGGGAGCTTTTTCTTTCTACGTAAGGGCTGCCCGGTGGAGGATTATCCTGCTGAGCCTGGGAAAACCCGTAAAACGAATAGATACCTTCAACGGTGTAGGTATGGCCTACCTGACCAATTTTGCCCTGCCCAGGGCGGGGGAAGTCGCCCGCTGCGGTGTAGTGGCTCAACGTTCCGGATTGGGATTTGACAAGGTGCTGGGAACCGTCATCCTGGAGCGTACATTCGATATGATATGCCTGATGATCATAACCATCCTGGTAGCCCTGCTGCGAATGGATGTTTTCGGTCATTTTATGATCACCCGCATCTGGGATCCTTTCATAGCCCGCCTTGGAGGTTCCACCTTACTGGCCGTCATCCTGGCTATAGGTATCCCCGTAGTACTGATCGCTGCCGTTTACATCTTTCGCAAACCCCTGGGACAATTGAAGATCGCACGCAAGATCTTTGATTTTTTCCGCGGGATCCGTGACGGGCTGGTACAAAGCCTGAAAATGCCCCGTAAAGGGTATTTTTTCTTTTTAACCCTCCTTATGTGGACCACATACGTCGGAACCAGTTATTGCACCATCCTGGCCACTCCCATGCGGGACCAACTAAACCTTATAGACGCCTTGTTCCTGATGGTCGTGGGCAGTTTCGGCTGGGTCGTCCCGGTTCAGGGAGGGATCGGCGCCTTTCATTTCATAGTCACCCTGGCCCTGGTCTCGGTGTACGGTCTTACACAGACAAGCGGCATGGTATTCGCCACCATAAGTCATGAGTCACAGGCTTTTACCATGCTGGTTACCGGATTGTTTGCCGTAATCTATATGAGTATAACAAGCAAAAACTAATCCAAACAAATAAAAACATGAAATGCCTGTCATTTTTCATCCTTCTGTCAGTTGCCGCATTACTATCGGCGACAGCCCAAACACGTACCCTGTCCTATGACCCCTACGACTATATAACCTATACACACCACGAAGCTTTCATTCAGTACGGAGCCCCCACCTTTATGGAACTCAGCACCCAGATCCGGAAAGAAACTTTTGCAGCGAAAGACGGGAGCCTGTATGTGCCTTCGGGTTTTGTTTATACCGGTGTGGCAGCGCTGGGATATAATTATTATACTTCTCCCTATGTGAGTGTTGGAGGATACCTGGGAATCAGCGCCGCCATGATGGAAATGTCCAAACAGAACACGACCAACCCTGTTTTTAAAAGCAGTGTATTGAGCGTTACCGGTTTGGTTACGGTAAGTTGGCTTTATTACCGGTCGGGTATGTGGGAGATCTCGGCTCATGCAGGAGCGGGTCTTACCCGGTGGATGGACCAGCAGGAAATGATCTCAAAAAATCTGCCCGATATCTCACAGGATACGACACGCTGGAAATTCGCTTATCATTTGAGTCCTTTCCACGTAAGATGGGGAGGCACCATGGGAGTCTTTGCCGATCTGGGCTGGGGATACAAAGGGATCGCCAATGCCGGCTTATCTGTCAGGTTTTAAAGATCCGGCGGCTGAGCGTTCCCATTCCCGTGACCTTTTCCACCTCAACGCGTATTCCCTTGGGAATGTGCGCCGGAGCATTGTACCCGGAAATAAAGATCTTCTCAAACCCGAGCCTGTCTGCCTCGGCAATTCTTCTTTCCAAGTGAGGCACCGGACGGATCTCCCCGCTCAGACCCACTTCCGCTGCAAAACACCAGCGAGAGGGAATGACAATGTCAAAGGCCGAGGAGAGGATGGACGCGGCAACGGCCAGATCCACTGCCGGATCGGAAACCCGCAAACCCCCGGCCATGTTCAGAAAAACATCCTTTGCCGAGAGGCGGAAACCCGCCCTTTTTTCCAGAACCGCCAACAGCATATTCATACGGCGGGTATCAAACCCGGTAGCTGACCGCTGAGGGGTTCCGTAAGCAGCCGTGCTAACGAGCGCCTGCGTTTCAATGAGGAATGGCCTGGTTCCGTCCAGCATGGCCGCAACGGCTATTCCGCTCAGGTTTTCATCGTGCATGGGAATGAGCATCTCAGAAGGATTCTCCACTTCCCTCAACCCTTTCTGGGTCATCTCAAAAAGAGCCAGTTCAGCCGTAGAGCCGTAGCGGTTTTTAATGCTCCTTAGAATGCGGTAGGCGTGCGTGGTATCGCCTTCAAATTGCAAAACCACATCCACTATATGCTCCAGGACCTTTGGTCCGGCTATGCTTCCATCTTTGGTTATGTGTCCCACCAGGATGACCGGAACGTGGTTTTCCTTGGCGTATTTGAGCAATAAAGCGGCACATTCCCGCACCTGGGTCACACTGCCGGGAGATGGATCCAGATTTTGGGAATAAACGGTTTGAATTGAATCTACTATGATCAGGGAAGGCTCCGTTTTCCTGGCTTCTTCCAGGATGTTTTCCAGCATAGTCTCGCAAAAGACCAGGCAATTGTCAGGGCTCTCCCCGCTGCCGGAGGAAGGTTTCAGCCTTTCGGCCCGCATCCTGATCTGGCGTGCCGATTCTTCTCCGGACACGTACAGTGTTTTCAGATGCGGTGAATGCAAGGGGATCTGGAGACTGAGCGTGGATTTCCCAATCCCGGGCTCCCCTCCTAAAAGTACAAGGGATCCGGGCACCAGCCCACCTCCCAGGATACGGTCCAGTTCGTTGTTATTAAGCTGTATGCGCTCCTGGCTGGCCATGGATATTTCACCTATGGGAACCGCTCCCGCAACGGAAGAGAGGCTTCCCGTTTTTTGTGGAGTAGTGCTTATTATTTCTTCCACGTATGTATTCCAGGCTCCGCAGGACGGGCATCTGCCAAGCCATTTGGAGGACTCGGCCCCGCAATTCTGGCAAAACCAGGCCTTTTTAACTTTACTCATAATACAAAGTTAAATTTTTCTACCTTTACTTTATGAAAAAACACCTTTTACTTTTTGTCCTCCTGTTCCCCCTGGTTGCCGGGGCACAGGATTTTGCTTCTTATGCGCGGAAAGTAGCTGATGACTGGAATATTACCGGCTCGGCACTGGCCGTGATCAAAAATGATTCCGTTGTGTTTGCCCAGGGTTTCGGGGAACAACGCAACGACACCGGGATCCCTGTTGACGAAAACACCGTTTTTCAGATAGGATCGGTAAGCAAATCGTTTACTGCCACACTTATGGCTATGCTCTCGGATGAAGGCCTGGTAAGCTGGGATGATCCCGTAAAATGGTACCTCCCGGACTTTGCCATGTACGATCCCTGGGTGACGGAAAACATGCAGGTACGCGATCTTTTTTTACACCGTTCCGGGCTGCCCGAACAGGCCGGGACCTATATCCCCTGCCTGGGATACGACAGGAACGATGTATACCGGTTGTTGCAATTTATTCCGCCGGCCAACAGTTTCCGGACTACCTACGGATATAATAACGTATTGTTCATTGTAGCCGAAAAGATTATTGAGGCGGTCACCGGCAAAACCTGGGAAGAAAACCTGGAAGAACGGATATTCCGGCCACTGGGTATGCATAACACATCGGTCAACGAGGCCGGGTTCCTGGCAACCGCCGGGGAAAACACGCCGCATGAAACCGTTTTGAAAAACGGCGTAATACATACAAAACCTATGGTAGGCGAAGAACAAGCCTTGTTCTGGCTTACGGTCATCGGTCCGGCCGGAGGTATTAATTCCACCGTTAGCGATATGATGCAATGGTGCCGTTTTCATTTATCAGACGGGGTCATAGACGGGGACACATTACTTTCTTCATCGGCCCTGGACTACCTTCACAAAGGACAATTGATCACTTCACAGACGGATCAGAAAACCAATATTTACGCACCCTGCTGGTTTGTGGAACAAAACGACAGTTACCGGGTCTGGTTCCACACAGGGACCACCTGGGGTTTCACGGCCATTTGCGCCTTTGTTCCGGAACTGGATCTGGGCCTGATGTGGCTGAGCAATTGTGAACCGCCATCTTCCCCGCGCTATGCCATTATGCGTCATGTAATTGACTATTATATGGACCGGCCGTTTAAGGATTACAGCGCCGAATACCTGGCTGAATACCTGGAGAGCTCTAAAAAAGAGCCTGTTGCCACTGCGGCGCCGGAGCCCTCAGCCCCGTATACGCAGTATGTGGGAACGTACGTACACGAATCATTGGGCGAAGCACAAATTACGCTGGAAAACGGAGAATTGTTCATTACCCTGGGACCCCAAACGTATCCTTACCGCAAACACCTGATGACACACGTGAACGGACAAACTTTCCGTTTTCGTTCCGGAGGGGCTGCTTTTACCATGAAATTTATGATGGAAGATTACCTTCTGACTTTTGATCTGGATTTAAAACAAAATGAAAATATGGGACTTTGGAGGGCCAAACAATGAAAAAACACATTTTTATAGGACTTATTGCTGCACTGCTTATTCCCTTTACGCTTCACTCACAGGAAAAAGCTCCGGTTATAGGACTGTCTGCCACCTATGAAAGCGGACAGAACAACGTGCCCAACACGTACATTATTTCTGTAAGGAAAGCCGGGGGCATTCCCGTGATCCTGCCGGTTACAGACGATCCCGCCATCATTGCCCGTATGGTGGAATCCATAGACGGATTGATCCTGACCGGGGGAGAAGACGTGGATCCGCTACGCTGGTACGGAGAAGAGCCGCTTCCCGCTATGGGAGGCATTGTTCCCGTCCGGGATTTCTTTGACATCCATCTGGCCCGCAAGGCAGTGGAGGCAGGCATTCCGGTGTTGGGCATCTGCCGGGGGGAACAAGTCCTGAACGTAGCCTTTGGGGGGACGTTATACCAAGACATTCCTTCCCAGGTCAAAAGCAAAACACCCGTTAAACACCGCCAGAATGCGCCCCGTGAATACGGAACACATACCATAACGGTAAAAAGCGGGACCACACTATACAGCATCCTGAAAGATATCCTTGAAAAAGGAGATACCTACCGGGTGAATTCTTACCATCACCAGGCAGTTAAAGACGTGGCTCCGGGTTTTGTTGTATCAGCCCTGGCCCGGGACGGTATCGTAGAGGCCATCGAGATGAAGGATAATCCCCGTGTACTGGGAGTGCAGTTTCATCCCGAAGGCCCCGTATCGCAAGGCGACGATACCTTGTTACCCCTTTTCACGTACCTGATTAAATCTTGCCGTTAAGGAAAGATTCATAAGCACTCAGATCCAAAAGGCCGTGTCCGGAAAGATTGAACAGGATCACTTTCTCGCGGCCTTCTTCTTTTGCCTTTAACGCTTCCCTTATGGTAGCGGCAATGGCATGAGTGGATTCGGGTGCGGGAATAATGCCTTCTGCCTGGGCAAACAATTGTCCAACTTCAAAGCATTCGTGCTGGTCAATGGCTACTGCACGGATTATTTTGTCTTTGAGCAACTGGCTCATAATCGCACCGGCTCCGTGGTACCGCAATCCTCCTGCGTGAATGGCGGCCGGTTCGTAATCGCAGCCCAATGTGTACATGGGGATCAGGGGGGTCAGTCCGGCGGAATCCCCATAGTCGTAACGGAATTCTCCTTTGGTTAATTTGGGACAACCGGAACTTTCTGCGGCAATCAGGTCAAATTTCGCTTTGCCGGCCAGCTGGTGGCGAACAAACGGAAGGCTTATGCCCCCAAAATTGGATCCGCCTCCAAAACAACCTATGATGGTGTCGGGATAATCACCGGCCATTTCAAACTGGCGTTCCGCTTCCAATCCAATGATAGTCTGGTGCAACATGACCATATTCAGCACACTGCCCAGCGTGTAGCGGGTGTCCGGATCAAGCGCGGCCCTTTCACAAGCTTCGGATATAGCCATTCCAAGTGAACCCGGGGTGTCCGGCTTTTCTGCCAAAAATTTCCGTCCGGCTTCGGTCAGGTTCGTGGGAGAGGCGTAAACTTTTCCCCCGTAAGTCTGCATCACAATTTTCCTGTAAGGTTTCTGGTCGTAACTCAGTCGTACCATAAAGACTTCCATATCCAAACCAAAATGCCGTGCGGCTATGCTGATGGCCGAACCCCACTGCCCCGCTCCTGTTTCCGTTGTCAGGCGGCGGACGCCTTCCACTTTGTTGTAATACGCCTGAGGCAATGCCGAGTTGAGTTTGTGGGAACCTACCGGGGAAACACTTTCGTTTTTGAAATAGATGCGGGCAGGTGTATCCAGGGCTTTTTCCAATCCGCTGGCACGAACCAGCGGGGAGGGCCGGTATATTTTATACAAAGTGCGTACTTCTTCCGGAATCTCAATCCATCGCTCTTTGGAAAATTCCTGTTCAATAAGACCTTTGGCAAACAAGGGCTCCAGGTCTGAAGGTTTTACAGGTTGACGCGTTCCGGGATGCAACATCGGCTGCAGCTCAGGCAGATCTGCCTGAATGTTATACCATGCCTTAGGAATTTCCTGATCCGGTAAAAGAAACTTTTTGGTTGTTTTCATTGTGGTGTTTTGGTTAAAAAAGAATTAAAAAAAGCCCCCTTGCGTTGCAAGAGGGCCATAACGGTTAATAAATCGGGTTATTTAAACTAGGCAACAGATGCGACGCGGAAAAGTATATCTCCGTGCCACCACCATCTGTTAACCATAGCATTTTGTCTCATCGTAGTGCAAATATAAATAAAAAAGTTTTTCATTGTATCCATTTTGCCTCCACAAACCTGTTTTTTTTGAATAAATCTTTATGGATACGGATATCACTGTAACCTGCTTCCCTCATCAATAAAGCAATCTCTTTGCCAAACAATTCGTTGATCTCGGCAATCAACAAGCCTCCTTTCTTTAAGTATTTCTTACCCAGGGACGCAAGAGGCCTGTAAAACAACAGGGGATCTTCATCGGGCACAAAAAGTGCCGTGTGTGGTTCAAAAGATAATACCTTTTCAGACATAGATGCTTTTTCCTTTTCCGTTACATAAGGCGGATTGGCCGTGACCAGCCCCAGTGAATTTGTTTTCAATCCTGCTCTTTCCGCAGCCTTTGCAAGTCCGTTCAGATCTGTCATGTCTGCACGGAAAAAAGAAACATCCACCTGATTGTCCGCTGCATTTTTTTGAGCCACTTCCAGGGCTCCGGAACTGATATCAAAAGCAAAAACAGTCTTTATGGGAGTGGCTTTTTTTAAGGCAACTGCCAGGCACCCGCTCCCGGTGCAGGCATCCAGGATGTCGCCTTCCAGCTGTTTGGCCCGGTTCCACAATTCTTCCGTTTCCGGCCTGGGGATCAGAACCTGTTCATTGACTGCAATACGGCATTCCCCAAATGTTACATACCCCAGGATGTATTGCAGGGGTCTACCGGCAGCCGCCTGGGAAACGGCTTCCAGGAGTGCATTTTCGGCACCTGCAGAAAGCACGTGATCTTCTTGCGTATGATACCAATAATGGGGTATTCCTGCGAATTCCGCCAGCAGCGAGCTGATAACAACACGAATTTCGGGAGCTTCCCGGTCTTTTTCCAGCCAGGCCTTTGCATAGGATTTAAACTCTCTGATATTCATCTATGGCGGCACGAATCAATTCATCCAGAAACTCGGGCAAGGTAAAACCGGCCGCTTCAATTTCCTGCGGCACCAGGCTCCGGGTTGTCATGCCGGGAACCGTGTTTACTTCCAGAAAATACACTTCATTTCCCCGGATGATATAATCAACCCGCACAATTCCCCTGCAGACAAGGGTGTCGTATATTAAAGAGGTAGTCTGTTGAACCCGTTCTGTCAATTCAGGAGAGATGCGGGCAGGTGTTATCTCGGCTGAAGCACCTTTGTATTTGGCATTGTAGTCGAAAAACTCACATTCCCTGTAAGGCACGATCTCAGTTACCGGAAGTATGTAAGCTTTTTCCCTGGTTTTCATAATCCCGTTGGTTACTTCCGTTCCCTCAATATATTCTTCCACAAGTATCTGGTCATCTTCTTTCAGGGCTTCTTCCACCGCAGCCAGTAAAGCTTCCGGTTCACGCACCTTTGAAATACCGAAACTGGATCCTCCGGCCACCGGTTTAACAAACCACGGCATAGGCCCCAACACCCGGGAAGCTTCCTCCTGCCAGGACCGGTCTAACGTTTTTTCTGTTATCCGGTAAGCACGGGGCATTTGAATACCGGCAGGACGCAGGAAATTTTTGCAGGCGTACTTATCGAAAGCCAGCAAAGCCACACGGGCCGGGCATCCTGTATGGGGAATCCCCATCATTTCCAGGTACGATATGAAAAGGCCGTCTTCTCCGGGAGTGCCGTGGATCATCAGCAGGGCCACATCAAATTTAACCCGGGACTCTTCCCATTCCACCGTAAATCCGTTTTTATCCACTTGCACGGGCTGAATTTCCAGGCCGTTGACAGCAACCAGTTTCCAATTGTCGTAATAGATGTCTATTTCAAATACGTTCCGGCCTTCTCTTAATAAATTGCCGGAAATGTTTATGCCGCTCAATACGGAAATCTCACGTTCAGAGGAGTTGCCTCCGTAAATCAAAGCTATGTTCATGATCAATTGAAAAAGCTGTCTGTCCGGCGTTGTTGCCGTTCAATATCCTGATCGGATCCGTCACAGTCAAGTGATATGTTAAATCCGGGAGGTGCAGTAAATTGATCCTCTACCGAAAAACCCAAAACCGGATCTTCCATGATCTTTTTCATAAAGATCCCCCAGACAGGCAGTGCCATATTGGAACCTCCTCCCAGGGCCAGGGATTCAAAGTGAACCTGCCGGTCTTCGGCTCCTACCCAGACACCTGCCGTTAATTTGGGGGTGATCCCCATAAACCACCCGTCTGCCTGGTCGTTGGTCGTCCCGGTTTTCCCTGCCACTGCCCCCTGGGGCAGGTACAACGCGCGTATACGGACCGCCGTTCCTTCATTGACAACGCCCTGCAACAGGTTGATCATCAGATAAGCAGTATGTTCTCCAATGGCTTCGCGTTTCCGGGGGCTGAACGAAGTCAGCAGGTTCCCGGTATTGTCTTCTATGCGTGTCACCAGGAAGGGATCTACATATACCCCTTTGTTGGCAAACGTGTTGTATGCACTTACCATCTCGTAAAGACGCAGATCGGCAGGTCCCAGGCACAGGGAAACCACAGGATCCAGATGACTTTTTATTCCCAGTTTATGGCACATGGCCACCATCGCTTCCGGACCAAACTGTTTCATCAGGTAAGCGGAAATATTATTGCTGCTCTTGGTAAGACCCCATTTTAACGTAACCTGCCTGCCTATCCATTCCGGTTTATCCACACTTTCCGGGGTCCAGGTAGTGTCTCCCACAATGAAAGTCTGGGGTACATTAACTACCCGGTCACAGGGAGTATATCCTTCCTGCATGGCCAGGGAATACAGGAACGGTTTGATGGTGGATCCTACCTGGCGCCTTCCCTGGCGGGCATTGTCGTATTTAAAATACCTGTAATTGGGACCGCCTACATACGCTTTCACATGACCTGTTTCCGGTTCCATGGCCATTATGGCTCCGCGGAGAAAAGATTTGTAATGTAAAATGGAATCCCCGGGAGTCAGGAGGGTGTCCACGGCATACGTTCCGTCTTTTCCGGTCCAGGAAAAGACACGCATGGATGTTTTTGTCCGGAACGCTTTTTCTATTTCTTCTTCACTTGCCCCGTCTTCCTTCATATTCCTGTAACGGTCACTCCATCGGACTGCCTGTTTCATGACCAGATCAATTACCTCCGGGGGCACTTCGTCCGAAAACGGCCGGTTTTTTTTGTAACGCATATCCCGGTAAAAAACGGGTTGAAGGGTACTCAGGTGTTCTTCTATGGCTTGGTTGGCGTACAACTGCATCCGGGCATTGACTGTTGTATAAATTTTCAGGCCGTCCCTGTCCAGATCATAAGCAGTACCGTCGGGCTTGGTGTTTTTGTTCAGCCATCCGTACAGAGGATCGTTCTCCCACATATCCAATGCTTCACGGTAATGTTCCGGATAATCGAAATCCTTTTTTACAGGCTCACCGGCACTCATCACCCTTCTGAGCATATCCCTGAAATAAGGAGCCAACCCCGCATTGTGGTCACGGGTGGAATAATTCAGTTCTATAGGCAGGGACATAATGGAATCTGCCTGCCGGTGTGAAATGAATTTGTATTTGCTCATTTGGGAAATAACGCGGTTCCTCCTGCGCAGGGAAGATTCATAATTCAATACCGGATTGTACCGGGTTGGTTTATTAACCATCCCAACCAGGGTGGCAGATTCCTCCACTGTGAGTTGCGAAGGATGTTTATCAAAGAAAGTAGACGCAGCCGCTCTGATCCCGTAAGCATTGCTTCCGAAAAAAACAGAATTCAGGTACATGGTCAGCAATTCCTCTTTGGTGTAATTGCGTTCCAGCTTAGCGGCCGTGATCCATTCTTTCATCTTGATCACCATCATTTTGAATGCGGCCCCTCCGGGAAATTTGTAGATGGTTGTATCCCTGGGATACAATGTTTTGGCCACTTGCTGGGTAAGTGTGCTTCCCCCTCCGGAACTGCTTTGACCCAATAAAACGGATTTGACGGCTACCCTGACCAGGGCATAAAAATCTATACCCGAGTGACGGAAAAAACGGATGTCTTCGGTAGCAATGACTGCATTTATTAAATTTTCGGACAGGTCTTCGTAATTTACATAGGTACGGTTTTCCACATGGAACGTGGCAATGACCACACCGTCTTCAGAGATCAGTTCGGTAGCCAGATTGTTCTTGGGATTCTCCAGGGCACGGAAAGAGGGAATGTCGGTGAAGACTCCTACCAGGAACAACATCAGTAATACCAAAGCGACAGGGACAAGAACTATGATCCACAACCATTTACTAATTTTTTTCTTTGTCTTTTCCTTCATGAGATATTCGTGTAGTTCTGCAAAATTACGTATAAATATTTGGAATATACCTTACTTTATGTCTTACTTTGCACCGTCAGACATTGATTGCGTATGGAGAAAAACCTAGTTATTGTTGAGTCACCGGCAAAGGCCAAGACCATTGCCAAAGCGTTGGGAGAAGAATTTACGGTTACATCAAGCTTCGGTCATATCAGAGACCTTTCCAAAAAAAAGCTTGGGATTGATCCGGAAAAAGGTTTTACTCCCGAGTATGTCATTTCCCCCGACAAGAAAGACCTTATCAAAAACCTTACCAAAGCGGCCCGGGAAGCTTCTCTGGTATGGCTTGCCTCGGATGAAGACCGGGAAGGAGAAGCCATTGCCTGGCATTTAAAGGAAACGTTACAGCTCCCGGATGAAAAAACACGCCGTATCGCTTTTCACGAGATCACCAAAGATGCCATTCTGCAGGCCATTGAAAATCCCAGGGATATTGATATGAACCTGGTGATGGCCCAACAGGCACGTCGCGTTCTGGACCGGCTGGTCGGTTATAAAGTATCCCCCATTCTCTGGAAAAAAGTGAAACCGCGTCTGTCTGCGGGCCGGGTACAATCCGTTGCTGTCCGCCTTGTGGTAGAACGCGAAAGGGAGATCATGCAGTTTCAATCCACATCCTCTTTCCGGGTAGAAGGACTTTTTAGTTGTCCCGCAAGAAACACGGATATCTTCAAAGCGGAGCTCAACCGGCGATTGAAAACAGATAAGGAAGCGGAAGATTTTCTGAACACATGCATCGGATCATCATTCCGGGTTACTAACGTGGAGAAAAAACAAGGCCGCAAAAGTCCGGCCCCTCCGTTTACCACATCTACCCTCCAGCAGGAAGCCTCCCGCAAACTCGGCTTTTCGGTAGGCCAGACCATGAGCGTGGCACAACGTCTTTATGAATCGGGACGCATCACATACATGCGTACCGATTCCACGCAGCTTTCCAAAATGGCACTTGCCTCGGCAAAAAAAATCATAACAGACTCCTACGGAGCAGATTACAGCAAAACAAGGCAGTACACCGCACGTTCCAAAGGTGCCCAGGAGGCACACGAGGCCATTCGCCCTACGTTTATGGAACAGACAAAAGTTGAAGGGAACGCGGCTGAAAAGAAATTGTACGATCTGATCTGGAAAAGGACGCTGGCATCCCAAATGGCAGATGCGCTGGTAGATAAAACCCAAATTTCACTGGATAACGGAATGCCTGCCCACGTGTTCGTGGCAACGGGAGAAGTTGTTGTCTTTGAGGGATTTCTTAAAGTATACCGGGAGTCCTCGGATGACGAACCGGAAAAAACCGGAACAAAACAAGCCGACACGCTGCCTCCTTTGGAAGCCGGTGACAACCTGGAAACCGGACAGATTAAGGCCGTTGAGCGGTTTACACAATCCCCGCCCCGGTACACGGAAGCCAGCCTGGTGAAAAAAATGGAAGAACTGGGGATTGGCCGTCCCTCCACTTACGCCCCTACCATCTCCACCATCCTGCAAAGACAATACGTAATAAAAGGAGATCGTCCGGCTAAGGCCAGAAAATACCTGGAACTTATGCTTCAGGACGACCGGGTGACCCGCCGGGAAAATACCGAGAAATACGGGGAAGAAAGGGGAAAACTTTTTCCTGAAGACATTGGTATACTGGTAAACGACTACCTGATGGAATATTTTGCTTCCATTGTGGATTATAATTTTACGGCCAAAGTAGAAGAAGATTTTGACCGGATCGCTTCCGGAAATCTGGTATGGAACAAAATGCTGGAAGAATTTTACCGGTCGTTCAGCAAAACGCTGGACCAGGCACTGGAAACTTCACGCCCGGGAAACGGGGAGAGAGCTCTTGGAAATGATCCCGTAACCGGAAAACCGGTCTCCGTAAGATTGGGACGTTTTGGAGCAATGGCCCAGTTGGGAGATAGTGAGGATCCCGAAAAACGCTATGCCGGCCTGGCCAAAGGCCAGTTGTTGGAATCCATTACCCTGGAAGAAGCCCTGCAACTATTCAAACTGCCCCGGGAAATGGGTCTTTACCAGCATTCTCCTGTACTTGTTTCCAAAGGTCGTTTTGGTCCTTATGTGAAATGGCAGGGTAAATACGTATCTTTGGGTAAAAGTGACGATCCCTATTCCATTACCCTTGACAGGTGTGTAGAGTTGATAGAACAGGCGCGGGAGCAGGAAGCCAAAAAACACATCCTGGAATTTCCTAAAGAGGATATCCGCGTATTGAAAGGCCGTTACGGACCGTATATAAGTCACGCCAAAAAGAATTACAGGATCCCCAAAGGAACAGACCCTGAAACCCTGACCCTGGAAGATTGCCAAAAGATCATTCAAAAGAAAGACAATGAGTGAAAAACGTTTTCCCCTGGAATCGCTGCATGCCGATGCACTCTGTGCGGACATGCCCGGTTGCATGGCTCTTTTGGTCTTTGCCGGAAAAGGCGGAGAAGTGCTGAACGAGTTGAAGTTGTTGTATCCCCAAAGTCATTCCCGTATATATTATATAGAAGACACCCTTCAGACGCAAATGCCCAAAGTGCTGTCGGTTGCGGAAAAACTGAACATTCCCTGCATTGTGCTTAATGGGGAGGAACAGCCCCATCCGGGGGCTTTCATTCAGACGAATGATCCCCGTGTAAGCCTGATCTCACGTGGTACAGAAGATCCGGATCCGGTTCAGGCTATACTGGACAAAATGAAGCCGTCCTATTTCACCTGGATAGGGTTTCAGCGTTACCTGACCAATCCGGCCGTTTTGGATTCACTTACGGATCATTATGTGGAAACGCTTCGCCTGGGAGACTTCAGGAACAGCGTTGCAACGGCAGAACCGTTGCTGAGGGAAGCTGCTTATCATTTTATAGATATCCGATCAGTACGCCATTCGGATGCCCCTGACGGTATCAGCACCACACCAAACGGTTTGTATGCTGAAGAGATATGCACTCTTGCCCGGTATGCGGGTCTTTCGGCTGATCTGCGGTTTGCGGTACTTTACGGATATCCCGCCAAAAGCCGCCGGGATTCCCAGTCCGCGCGTCTTACGGCCCAGGTTATATGGCACATTACAGAAGGTCTTGCCGTCTCTGTAAATGAACACCCTGAAAAGGACAATGATTTATTCCACAGAAAAGTGGTTCAAATGGGAGAGGATGGTCAGGAACTTGTTTTTTTACTGTCAAAAAAAACCGGAAGATGGTGGCTTGAGGTTCCAAATAGTAAGGACCCTGCCCGGCCCGTCCATATTGCTTGCTCCACCGAAGATTACGTCCTTGCCTGTAAAGGAGAAATCCCTATAAAATGGTTGTTTTACTACCAGAAGTCTAATAATTTTTCATAACTTTACAGACTTAACAAAGAATTATTATGCCCAAGTATCAAATTGATGCCACGGACCAGAAAATTTTAGCGTTTCTGGTCAAGAATGCGCGTATGCCTTTTCTTGAAATTGCCCGTGAGTGCGGTGTTTCCGGAGCTGCCATACATCAGCGCGTGAAAAAAATGGAAGCCCTGGGAATCATTACCGGATCCCGGCTGCTTGTAAAACCCCAAACTCTTGGCTTGAATGTATGTGCTTTTGTGGGGATCCAGCTGTCACAGGCAAACCAATATCCTACCGTGATAGAAGCATTAAAAAGCATTTCAGAAGTGGTTGAATGCCATTTTGTTACGGGAAAATATGCTTTATGGCTGAAGCTGTATTGCCGGGACCACGACCACCTGATGGAAGTGCTCATAGATATTATCCGCAACATTCCTTCCGTAATACAAACCGAGACGCTGATCTCTCTGGATCAGGCTATTGAGCGTCAGGTATGGGTGAAACGATGACCAATAACCTAAGAAATATACCCGTAAGAAGTGCCCTTGTTTCCGTTTACCACAAAGAGGGCCTGGAACCAATCGTCAGAAAGCTGGCTTCTTTGGGAGTGCATATCCATTCAACCGGCGGGAGCCTGGAATACATTAAAAGCCTGGATATTCCTGCTACGGCAGTAGAAGATCTGACCGGTTACCCTTCTATCCTGGGGGGTCGCGTTAAAACACTGCATCCCAAAGTGTTTGGCGGCATTCTTGGTAGACGTGATGTTCCTGAAGACCGGTCAGACATGAAGCAGTGGGAAATAGGACCCATAGATCTGGTCATTGTGGATCTGTATCCTTTTGAAGATACCGTCGCCTCCGGGGCAGACCACGCTGCGATCATAGAAAAAATTGACATCGGCGGGATATCCCTGATCCGGGCGGCTGCCAAAAATTACAAAGACGTCCTTGTGGTTCCGGACCGGTCGCTGTATCCCCAATTACTGGATCTATTAAATGCCCAGGACGGTCATACAACGCTTAGTGACCGGATGTTCTTTGCCGCACATGCCTTTAAAGTCAGCTCCCATTACGACACGGCCATTTTCCAATACATGAACCGGGATATTGGCATCCCCGCATTCAGTCACAACCTGTTGGAAACACCCGTTTCTTTGCGCTACGGAGAAAATCCGCACCAGGAAGCCATGTATTTCGGAACAACCGACAGCCTGCCGCGTCAATTGCACGGGAAAGACATTTCTTACAACAACCTGCTGGACATAGAAGCCGCCCTGCGCCTGATAGGCGATTTTACGGAACCTGCCCTTGCCATCATGAAGCACAACAACGCATGCGGATGCGCCACAGGCAAAAACCTGAAGCAATTATGGGAACAGGCCCTGCAGGCAGATCCGGTAAGTGCATTCGGGGGTATCATTATTATCAACCGTCCCCTGACAGGGGATGTGGCACAATTGATGAACCCGCTTTTCTTTGAAGTAGTCATCGCACCTTCTTACGATCCACAGGCTTTGGAAATACTCAAAAGCAAAAAAAACCGGATCATATTACAGACCGACACGGCAAAACCGCTTCCGGAAAAAGAATTCAGATCCCTCTTAAACGGTGTTATAGTTCAGGACCGGGACAACAAAGTGGAAGATGCCGCATCCTTTACACTGGCCACCCACAAGGCTCCGTCCAAGGCCCAGGTAAACGACCTGGTCTTTGCCAACAAACTAGTCAAACACACCAAATCAAATGCCATTGTACTGGCCGGAAACGGGAGATTGATCTCCAGCGGTATGGGACAGACTTCCCGGGTAGATTCCCTGAAACACGCCATAGAAAAAGCCCACGAGTACAAATTGTCACTAAAGGATGCCGTTATGGCTTCAGATGCTTTTTTCCCTTTCCCGGACTGCGTAGAGCTGGCCCGGCGGGAAGGCATCACTGCGGTTATCCAGCCGGGAGGCTCCATCAGGGATCGCGAAAGTATTGATTTTTGTAACGAACACAATATGGCTATGGTCTTTACGGGCATACGCCATTTCAAACACTAGATTTTTTATATGGCTTTTTCATTCTTATCTCAAAAACTGGCCATTGACCTGGGTACTGCCAATACCATCATTATTCACAACGATAAAATTGTCGTGGACGAACCGTCCATTATTGCAATAGATCAAAACACCGGAAAACCTATGGCCATAGGCCGGACAGCCAGGATGATGCAGGGAAAGACTCACGAAAACATCAAAACCATCCGCCCGTTGCGCGATGGTGTGATCGCAGATTTTAACGCTGCCGAGCAAATGGTCCGCGGGATGATCAAAATGATCAACCCGCAAAACAAATTTTTTATGCCGAGTTTACGGATGGTCGTCTGTATCCCTTCGGGAAGTACCGAGGTGGAGATCCGTGCAGTGCGTGATTCATCCGAACATGCCGGAGGCCGGGATGTATACATGATCTATGAACCCATGGCTGCCGCCCTGGGGATAGGTATTGACGTCACCGCATCTGAAGGAAACATGGTGGTAGACATCGGCGGGGGAACCACGGAAATCGCCGTAATTGCCCTGGGGGGCATTGTATGCAACCAAAGCATTCGTGTTGCCGGGGACGTATTTACCACGGAGATCCAGCAATACATGCGCCATCAGCATAACATAAAGATTGGCGAACGGACGGCGGAAGACATCAAGATCTGCGTCGGATCCGCGTTGTCTGATCTGGACAACCCCCCTGAACCCATGCTGGTCCGCGGTCCCAACCTGATGACAGCCCTTCCCGTGGAGGTTTCGGTCACCTCACAGGAAATTGCCCATTGCCTGGACAAATCCCTGGTAAAAATTGAAACAGCTGTACTATCCGTATTGGAGCAGACTCCGCCCGAATTGTATTCGGATATCGTACAACGGGGCATTTTCCTCACAGGAGGGGGTGCCTTGCTGCGCGGAGTGGATAAAAGACTGGAAGACAAAATCAACATCCCGTTCCATATATCGGAAGGCCCTTTGCATTCCGTAGCAAGGGGAACAGGGATCGCTTTGAAAAACATCGGAAAATTCCCATTTTTGTTAAGATAAAAAGACAGGTCGTGCATGTTCAATACCTCCCCTTTGCTCAGGAAACTATTGGTTCTGCTGCTGTTTCTTGTCCTGCAGGCGGGTGCTGTTGTTATGCTTGTCAATAACAGTTATTTTCAGCAGAACGCCATCCTGAACTTCATTCGTGCCCGCCAGATCAGTTGGTGGGAAAGGCGATCTTCCTGGGTGGCTTTTACGAATCTTAAAGAAATCAACCGGCAGCTGGCACTGGAAAACACCCGGCTTTTAAATGAAATGTCCCGGCTGACAGAGGCGTCAACGGGCAATGTCCTCCAAACAGACAGCATCGTTGCCCTGAGAGATTCTTTTTCCTATATTCCGGCCCGGGTTATCAGAAACACCGTTAACAGACAGCACAATTTCCTGATAATAGACAAAGGCATACAGGACGGACTTGAACAGGACATGGGAGTTGTCAGTTCACAAGGTATAGTAGGCGTAGTGTCCAGTGTTTCCGCTCACTACGCCATGATCATTTCCCTGCTAAACACGCAACAACGTTTTACGGCAGAGCTTAAAAAAAGCGGCACATTCGGAACCCTGCATTGGGATGGAGTGGATTACCGCCGGGTTTTTCTTTCCGAAATCCCGCAACATATTGAAATCAGTGTGGGGGACACCGTTGTCAGCAGCGTGTTCTCCCTGGTGTTCCCTCCGGATATACCCATAGGTTTTGTAAAATCAGGAACCCTGAAACAGGGGACCTTCCTGGAGCTGGAAGTGGAACTTTTTGAAGATTTCAAGAGCCTTCATTACGTTCATGTGGTATCAAACAAAGGAGCTCAGGAAATCCGGGAATTAATTAACAATCCGCAGGAGGAGTATCTATGAATGATTTTCTGAAATATATCCTGCGTTTTGTCGTTATTATGGCGGTACAGCTGTTGCTGTTCGAGGGCCTGAACCTGGGAACCTTCCTGTATCCCATGCCCTACATTCTTTTTCTCCTGCTGTTCCCGTGCACGTATCCTTCCTGGCTGCTGATGCTCTGGGGTTTTGCTTTCGGATTGGGAATGGATCTACTGAGTGCCGGTATTATGGGGTTACATACAGCTTCTTTTGTTATGCTGGGGGCTATGAGGAACAGTATGTTTAAACTCCTGGCGGTCAAAGGAGATTTTGACGACCTGTCGGTACCCGGATTCCGGTCGTTCGGCTTTGCCCGTTATCTGTTATTTGTTTTGATGAGCGTTTCTGTACATCACCTGGTTTATTTTAACCTGGAAAGTTTTAGTTTCTTCCTTTTCTGGCAAACCGCTACACGTCTTTTGTGCAGTCTGGCCCTCAATGTTGTTCTTGTCCTGTTATTCAAAAGAACCTTTTTTGAACGAAGGAGGTAAACGCAATGGAAAACAGGGCAAGAGAAAAAAATATAATCATCGCTTTCTTTGTCATTTGTCTGCTGATCCTGATAGGACGTCTTGTATTCCTGCAGTTGGTAAATAAAGAATATAAAGTTACCGCATCAAATAACGTATTGCGTTACGAGATCATCTACCCTTCACGCGGTCTGATCTATGATCGCAACGGAAATATCATGGTAGGGAATCAATCCGCATACGATATTATGATCACCCCCAGGGAATTGGAACCTTTTGATACAACAGGGTTTTGTTCCATTTTTCAATTGTCAAGTGAACAAATGGGTGATATGCTGGCCCAGGTAAATTCCCGGCGCAGGGCCATAGGATACCAGTCTGTCATATTTCTTCGCCAGGTAAGTAAAGAACAATACACCCGCTTCCTGGAAAGAGCGCACCGTTTTCCGGGTTTTTCCGTACAGACAAGGAGTGTGCGCGATTACCCTTCACCTGTTTGCGGAAATTTGCTGGGTTATATTATTGAAGCCGATGGGACTTTCCTGGAAAAAAATCCCGACTACCGGCCCGGGGATTACATAGGACGCACAGGCCTGGAAGAATATTACGAACCCTGGCTGAAAGGAGAAAAGGGATATTCTATTTACCTGAGAGACGTACACAACCAAATCAAATCATCTTACGAAGAGGGTGATTACGACAAACCAGCCGTTCCGGGGAAAAATATGGTCACCTCCATTGATCTGCCGTTACAAGCCTTTGGGGAAGAGCTTATGAAAAACAAGGTGGGATCGGTTATTGCCCTGGACCCATCTTCAGGGGAGGTTCTCACCCTGATCACTTCTACCGGTCTGTCTACCGAATACCTCACAAATTTTGGCGCCCATTATTCCAAGGTAATATCAGACCCTCTGAAGCCTATGTTCAACCGGGCCATTATGTCTTCTTATCCTCCGGGATCCGTTTTCAAACTGGTAAACGGATTGATAGGGTTGCAGGAGGATGTGGTAACTCCCAATACACGGTATTCCTGTAATATGGGATACAAGGCCGGATCGCTGACGGTGGGCTGTCACAGCCATCCCTCTCCTTTGAACTTGATGCAATCTGTCATGATGTCCTGCAATGCTTATTACTGTTATGTATTCAGAAATATTCTGGACAATCCGGAATACGAAAATACGGCAGCAGCTATGGACTACTGGCAGGAATACGTAAAAAGCTTTGGTTTTGGACAAAAACTGGGTATTGACATCCCCGGGGAATTGCCGGGATCCATTCCGGGTTCTGCCACATACAACCGTATTTATGGTACAAACGCCTGGAGGTCCCTTACCGTTATTTCCCTTTCAATAGGACAGGGTGAAATTGGGGCTACTCCCCTGCAGTTGGCTAACCTGGCAGCCGTTATGGCCAACAGGGGTCATTATTATACACCGCATTTGGTGCGGGAGATACCGGAAGATCCCGGTTTCAGACCTGCAGTGGAAAGGCACCAGGTAATGGTTGATTCTGTATATTTTCCAATTATTGTGGAAGGCATGTACCAGGCCGTACACGCTCCGGCAGGGTCCGGAGCCACGGCCAGGCTGGCAGCCATTCCCGGTGTGGAAATGTGCGGCAAGACCGGGACGGCACAGAATCCCCACGGAGAGGACCACTCGGTCTTTATCTGTTTTGCCCCACGGGAAGATCCCAGGATCGCTGTGGCCGTATACATTGAACAAGGCGGATTCGGAGCATCCCAGGCTGCGCCGGTCGCTTCGCTGCTGGTGGAAAAATACCTTACAGGGGAAATCCATCCTTCCCGGCAATGGCTTTATGAAAGAACCCTGGAACAAGACCTGCTGACACGTCATCTGGAATGAGAAGAAGAGAACATACATTTTTCAGAAAACTGGACTGGTGGAGTGTTGCCGCCTATCTGATCCTGGTCTTGATCGGGTGGATCAGCATTTTTTCGGCCGTATACGATCCCGAACACGGACAGATCTTTGACACATCGCAACGCTACGGCATGCAGATGATCTGGATATTCGGGGCCTGGTTCCTGGCCATAGTGGTACTGCTTATTCCCACCCGGTTTTATGAAATGTTCTCCAATGTCCTGTATATTGTGGGAATATTGTTGCTGCTTTCCGTGCTGGTTCTGGGCGTGGAACGCGGAGGGTCAAAATCCTGGCTTGTGTTTGGACCGGTTCATTTTCAGCCTGCAGAAATGACTAAAGTTTTCGTGGCCCTGGGACTGGCCGGGGTGATGAGCCGGCCACACTTTCACCTGAGAACTTTTCGCGGGATCTTATATGTAACAGCCCTTATCCTGATACCGGCCGCATTGATCCTTCTGGAAGATGAAACAGGTCTGGCCCTGGTTCTGTTGGCTTTCATCATTGTGTTGTACCGGGAAGGCCTTCCGGGCTGGATTCCCCTGACAGGCATTGCTGCTATTGTTCTGTTCCTGTTGTCTATCATCTGGAGCCCGTTGTATGTCCTGTGGCTGACCCTGGACATCTGTTTTATAACGGCACTCCTGGCCGCAGGGAAAAAAAGACCGGTTTTAATTGCGATCATCTCTTTTACCGCTATTTATTTTTTGATCCCTTATATCCTGGACCTGTTGTCCGTAGATCTTTTCGCCTATTTTGAAAAATACGTGTGGTTCCTGATAGTAACCGTTCCCCTTGTGATCGTGTCGCTAATTCTTGCTTTTCGCAAAAGGCTTACTTTCCTGAAAATACTGGTATTGAGTTTCGTGAGCAGTATTATCCTGATATTCTCTGTAGGCTATTTGTTCAACAACGTGCTTAAACCGCACCAGCAGGCACGTATTGAAACGTTGCTGGGTATTGACAAAGACATCTACGGAAGCGGGTACAACGTGTACCAGTCCAAAGTTGCCATAGGATCGGGCGGTTTTATTGGTAAAGGATTTTTGCAGGGAACACAGACAAAATACAATTTCGTACCGGAACAGAGTACCGATTTTATTTTTTGTTCCATTGGGGAAGAATGGGGATTCCTGGGTGCTTCACTGGTTGTTTTTTTGTATATGTTCCTTTTGGTAAGAATTATACAAATATCTGAAAGACAGCGACATTCGTTTGGCCGAATATACGGCTACGGCGTGGCGGCGTGCATTTTCTTCCATGTATTCATCAATATTGGCATGACCATCGGGATCACACCGGTCATAGGCATTCCTTTGCCTTTTATCAGCTATGGGGGTTCCTCCTTATGGACTTTTACATTACTTTTGTTCATCCTCTTAAAAATGGATGCTACGAACGACTAACCAAATCATTTGTCAAAGAATATGGCACAAACATTTACAGAAAGACACAACGGTCCCCGGCCTGAACAGATCCGGGAAATGCTGGCTGTCATTGGGGTGGACTCCCTGGATTCGCTCATAGATAAAACAGTCCCCGCCGGCATCAGGATGAAGGAGCCGCTGGCCCTGGAAAAAGGAATGAGTGAATATGAATTTACAGAACATTTGAAAAAACTGGCGTCCAAAAACTTGCCTTTCCGCTCCCTTATTGGAACAGGGTATTACGGAACCGCCTCTTTACCGGTAATAATGCGTAACATTTTTGAAAACCCGGGATGGTATACTTCTTATACACCGTACCAATCGGAAATTTCACAGGGCCGTCTGGAAGCTTTGTTCAATTTTCAGACAATGGTCTGTAGTCTTACAGGATACAACCTGGCAAACAGTTCCCTTCTGGACGAGTCTACCGCAGCTGCCGAGGCCATGCGAATGATGCTGGAGCTTCGACCCAGGCCATTTGTAAAAGAAGGCCGAAATGTTATGTTGGCAGACAAAAACATGTTCCCCCAGACACTTGCCGTAATGGAAACCAGGGCGGAAGGATTGGGCATTGAGATCATTACCGCAGACCTGAGCGGGGATCCGCTCCCTGTAATTGAAAAATACGCATCCCGCCTGTTTGGCATTATGGTTCAGTATCCCGGAGCCGACGGCCTGTTGTGTGATTATACCGAACTTTGCAAAGAAGCCCATCAAAGGGAGTTGCTTGTAACGGCCGCCTGTGACTTGTTGGCACTGGCCGTCCTGAAAGAACCGGCCGCCTGGGGTGCCGATATTGCCGTTGGCAGTGCCCAACGCTTTGGACTTCCTCTGGGATTTGGAGGTCCCATCACCGGGTATATTGCCTGTTCCGAGAAATACCGCCGCAACATTCCTGGACGTATAGTGGGCCTTTCCGTGGACAGGCTGGGCAAACCCGCTTACCGCCTGGCGCTTCAGACACGTGAACAGCACATCAAACGGGAGAAAGCCACCTCCAATATATGCACGGCAACGGCCCTGATGGCCACCATGGCCGGTATGTATGCCGTTTATCACGGCAGTAAGGGGATCCGTGAAATTGCTCAAAACGGCAAGTATTATGCCCACGTGGCTGCCGGCATTCTGGCCGCCAACGGATTTACCGTAAAACATGAAAATTTCTTTGATACCATAGAACTGACCGGAGTGGATGCAGCCCGTATCAAAGCCAACGCACAAACCCTTAAAATAAACTTCTTCTATCCCGATTCGCAAAGCGTCAGAATGTCTTTTGACGAGTTATCCAACGACCGCGAGCTGGAAACGATCCTGGAAATATTCACCATCTCCCGGGGTAAACATCGCTACGAGCCGCAAATCCCTTCATTTATGGAACGTTCCACCCCTGTTTTGGAAGAACCTGTGTTCAATAAATACCACTCGGAAACAGAGATGATGCGTTACATAAAAACGCTGGAAACACGTGACATCTCCCTGGCACATTCCATGATCCCCCTGGGATCCTGTACCATGAAGCTCAATGCCGCCGTGGAACTTATGCCTCTTAGCTGGAGCGAATGGAATTCCATTCATCCTTTTGCCCCGTCTTACCAGGTTGAAGGATACCTGCAGCTTATCAAAGAACTGGAACACGACCTGTCTGTGATCACCGGCCTTGATGATTGTTCACTCCAGCCAAATTCCGGTGCCTCCGGGGAATATGCCGGTCTGATGGTCATTCGCTCCTGGCAGAAAGAAAACGGACAGGGACACCGCAACATTGCCCTGATCCCCTCATCTGCCCACGGGACCAACCCGGCAAGTGCCGCTATGGCCGGCCTGGAAATCATAATTGTAGGGTGCGATGAACAAGGCAACATAGATATTGAAGAATTGCGGGAAAAAGCCGGTCAATACAGCCAGAACCTCTCTTGCATGATGATTACTTACCCCTCAACACACGGCGTTTTTGAACCGGCTATCCGGGAGATTTGTGACATCGTCCATCAAAACGGCGGATTGGTTTATATTGACGGAGCCAATATGAATGCCCAGGTTGGAATTACCAACCCCGGGATCCTGGGTGCCGATGTGTGCCACCTGAACCTGCACAAAACCTTTTCCATGCCTCACGGCGGAGGAGGCCCCGGGGTGGGACCTATCTGTTGTACCAAAGAACTGGCCCCGTACCTCCCCGGACATCCCCTGGTTGATTGCGGAGGCGGAAAAACAGTAGCTGCAACGCCTTACGGATTTCCGTTACTGCTGCCTATAACCTACGGTTATATAAAATTGCTGGGCCGGGACGGCCTTCGTCGTGTGTCCGAGTATGCCATAATGAATGCCAATTATTTATCAAAAAAACTGGCCCCGGCATATACGACTTTATATTGCGGGGAAAACGGGCTTGTCGCTCATGAATGTATCCTGGATTTGCGTCATTTTGGAAAAACATACGGAGCCGATGCCAATGATGTCGCAAAACGCCTTATGGATTACGGATTTCATGCCCCCACTCTGTCCTTCCCCGTACACGATACGCTGATGGTGGAACCGACTGAAAGCGAATCAAAAGAAGAACTGGACCGTTTTGCTGATGCCATGCTCAGCATCCTGGAAGAATGCAAATCCCTGGCAGAAAACAACGGATCATCCGGAACACCGGAGGACAACCTGTTGAAGAACGCCCCGCATACAGCTTTTGAAGTGTGTTCGGACAATTGGACACATCCTTATTCCCGTGAAAAAGCGGCGTATCCGCTGCCATGGATCGTGCCTCACAAATTCTGGCCGCCGGTAACCCGCGTAGACAACGGGTATGGTGACAGAAATCTTGTATGTTGCAGCATTATTCGTTAAAATTGTATCTATAATAAAACAATAAAACTATGATTACTCCTTTATCAACCCCCGGACAATGGTATCTTGATTACCAGGAAAATGGTTTATGGTCAGCCCTGGAAAGCATGGGTATATTGTGGCCATTGATCATATCCGGCGTAATATTGCTTATTATTCTTGGTATAGCCTTCTTTATCCCTTATCCGGGAGGAAGCACAGAATAAACCGTGGAAAAGAATCACAACCGGGCCATCCGGTCCGATTCCCTTCTCATGTCTTTTTCCTTGATGGTTTCCCGCTTGTCGTATTCCCGTTTTCCGCGGGCCAGTGCGATGTTGAGTTTGGCATAGCCGTTTTCGGCGATGAAGAGTTTGGTTACCACAATGGTCAGGCCTTTTTCCCGGGTCGCGCGGAATAACTTGCTCAATTCCCTCTTGTTGAGGAGCAATTTACGATCCCGCCTGGGATCGTGTTTGTTGAACGACCCCCACCAGTAATCGGAAATGTTCATGTTTTTTACGAACAATTCTTTGCCCACAAAATAACAATAGGAATCCACCAGCGAAGCCTTGCCTGCCCGTATGGATTTGATTTCCGTTCCCGTCAGTACAATTCCGGCCGTATACGTGTCTATGAACTCATATTCAAAAGACGCACGTTTGTTTTTGATTACTACTTGTGATTTTGTTTTCGGCATATTGCAGTCAATGGGTTCAATAGGTGCCGCGGGTACTGCTCAGCGGCGGTTCCTTTTCAGGTTTCTTTTCCTGCGGAACCTCCCTTAAAGCCGGCTTCCCTTTCATTATGCTATAGAGCATAAGTACGGCGCCTGCAAAGATAAAAGGAATACTCAGGATCTGCCCCATGTTCAATGCCATGGATTCTTCAAAAGGCACCTGGGGTTCCTTGATGTATTCAATAAAGAAGCGGGCTGAAAACAACACCAGCAAAAAGATCCCGAAAAGAGTGCCTTCTTTCAGACGGGGCAGTCGTTTCCTGTACAGGAACAACAAAACTACAAACAAGGCCAGGTAAGAAAGTGCCTCGTACAATTGTGTGGGATGCTTGGGAGCCAGCTCCCCGTTGCGCAGGAACACAAACCCCCAGGGCATGGTCGTTTCATTCCCGTAAATTTCTGAATTCATCAGGTTTCCCATACGTATGAAAAAGCCCGCCAATGCCACCGTTATACCCAGCCTGTCCATGACCCAAAGAAAGCTGAAATGGTTTTTCTTCCCGTAATGATGGGCAAACCACCACATAGCCAGCAATAGTGCTATGGCCCCTCCGTGGGAGGCCAGTCCCCCTTCCCATACATACAGGATCTCTATGGGATTGGCCAGGTAATAATCCGGCTGGTAAAACAAACAATGACCCAGACGTGCTCCCACCAACGTTCCTATGATAAGTGTATAAAGCAGGGGATCCAGAATTTTCAACGGGACCTGCTCACGTTTGAAGAAATACTTGAAAAGGTAATACCCAATGGTAAATGCTATGATAAAAAACAAACTGTAATAACGGATCTGGATTTTTCCCAGTGAGACAATCACAGGATCCACATCCCAGTAAACGGCTAACAGATTCATGTCTTTATTATTTATTTTCTATTTCAATTCCAACCTGGAGAAAACGCTCAGCGGCAATCTTTTCCCGTATTGATCCTTCAGGAACAACTCTCCGAAAGCATAATCCCCGTTTTCAGGAAAACATTCCCGGGCCAGGGAGTCTGCCAAGAGTGCGGAATACCCGTTGGAGTACAAATTCAGCACCACAAATGCATTTGTCCCGGCCAGAATCCGGGCACATTCCTGCAAAAGAGAAAACAAGCAATCGTCCAGCTTCCATTTTTCCCCGTCGGGACCGTGCCCGTAAGCCGGCGGATCCAGGATAATTCCCTGGTATGTAGTCCCGCGGCGCACTTCTCTTTTTACAAACTTGAAGGCATCTTCCAAAATCCAGCGAATCCCGTCCAGCCCGCTCAGCTCCATATTTTCACGGCTCCAGGTAATGACCTGGCGAACGGCATCCAGATGTACAACCTCTGCCCCGGCAGCACGGGCGGCCAGTGATACCGCCCCGGTATAGGCAAACAGGTTCAGCACTTTTGGAGTGCTTCCGGGATCCTGTTCCTTAAGCTCGTAAACCTTCCGGTAAATGAAGTCCCAGTTGGGAGCCTGCTCCGGAAATACCCCCACATGCTTGAAAGCCGTCAGGCCCAAACGCAGTTTGAAAAATTTTTTATACCGGATGTTCCACCGGTCAGGTACTTTTTTCAGTTTTTCCCACGTCCCGCTGTCTTCCTTCCCGGCTTTTCCGAACCCGGCTCCCTGGATAAAACGTATGTGGGCCTGCCGCAACCAATCTTCCGTGGTTTCGGTTTTTGCCCACAAGGCTTTGGGTTCCGGACGTATAAGTATATACGGCCCGAACTTTTCCAGTTTCTCTCCGTTCCCGCAATCCAACAACTGGTAATCCGGCCAGGACACAGGGCATAATAGTTGCATAGGGTAAAGATATATAAAAAATGTATCTTTGCACTACTCAAATAATGGAAGAAATGCAAAACATCAGTACCTACAACTTTAAAGGAAAACGCGCCATTGTGCGTGTAGATTTCAATGTACCGCTGAACGCGGAATTTCAGGTAACCGACAACACCCGTATACGGGCAGCCATCCCCACACTTAAAAAAGTGCTGGAAAGCGGCGGGTCGCTCATCATCATGTCTCACCTGGGGCGGCCGAAAAAAGCCGAGGACAAATTCTCCCTCAGGCATATTATTCCCGAGGTGGAAAAACAACTGGGAACCTCCTTGCTCTTTGCACCCGACTGCATGGGCAAAGAAGCCGCCGATATGGCCGCAGCCCTGAAACCGGGAGAAGTCCTGTTGCTGGAAAACCTGCGGTTTTATGCCGAGGAGGAAGGAAAACCCCGCGGATTGGCCCCCGAGGCTTCCGATGATGAAAAGAAGGCAGCCAAAGCTGCTGTCAAAGAAAGTCAGAAAAAATTCACAGCCACCCTGGCATCGTATGCCGATTGCTACATCAACGACGCATTTGGAACGGCTCACAGGGCGCATGCTTCCACTACCCTTATAGCTGCTCATTTTCCAAACGACAAAATGTTCGGCTTCCTGATAGAAGGTGAAATCAAGGCCATTGACAAAGTGCTGAAATCACCCGAACATCCCATGACGGCCATTCTGGGCGGAGCCAAAGTCTCCGGTAAGATTACCATTATTGAAAACCTGCTGGACAAAGTGGACAACATGATCATAGGCGGGGGAATGAGCTTTACTTTTATAAAAGCCCGCGGAGGCAAAGTTGGAGATTCCCTGTGTGAAGACGACCAAATGCCCCTGGCCCTGGAAATCCTGAAAAAAGCAGAAGAAAAAGGCGTAAAGATTTATATTTCTGAAGATGTCATCGCGGCAGATGCTTTTGACAACGATGCCAAAACCACTGTGTGCCCGGTTGATCAAATCCCCGACGGCTGGAAAGGTATGGACGCAGGTCCCCAGGCCCTGGAAACCTGGAGAAAAGTCATTATGGACTCAAAAACCATCTTATGGAACGGGCCGGCCGGTGTATTTGAAATGCCCAATTTTGCCAACGGCACATTGCGCCTGGTGGAATTTGTGGCCGAGGCTACCCGCAACGGGTCCTTCTCGCTGGTTGGCGGAGGTGACTCCGTAGCCGCGGTTACACAAATGGGCTACGCCAAAAAAGTCAGCTACGTTTCTACAGGCGGCGGGGCCATGCTGGAATACCTGGAAGGCAAGGAATTGCCCGGTATTCAGGCTATACGCCAATAAAAAAAGCTCCCCGCGGGGAGCTTTTTTTATCCGGTTCTTTCAGACCGTCATAATCTCGGTTTCCTTGTTAGCCAGGATCTCTTCCACTTTTTTGGAAAACGTTTCCACTTCTTTCTGGATCAGGCCCTCGGTGTCTTTTACCACATCCTCGGACAAACCGTCTTTCTGGTATTTTTTCAGCACATCCACCCCGTCGCGCCGCGCGTTACGAATGCTTATGCGGGCGTTTTCCCCCTCGGCTTTGGCTTTTTTTACCAAATCACGCCTGCGTTCCTCGGTCAGCGGAGGAACCTGTATACGAATGATCTCCCCGTTGTTTTGCGGGGTAAAGCCCAGGTTGGCCGCCATAATGGCTTTTTCAATTACAGGGATCAGGTTCTTTTCCCACGGTTGAATGATCATGGTCCGGGCATCCGGTGCAGAGATACTGGCCACCTGTGACATGGGTGTGGGGGTGCCGTAATATTCCACGGTTACGCCGGAAAAAACGGCCGGATTGGCTTTCCCCACCCGGTATGTGCCCAGTTCATTCTCCAGGTATTCAACGGCTTTGTGCATCTTGCTTTTGGCCTGCTCCAATACTTGTTTTGCATCACTTATTTCCATAACGTATCATTATTTTATTATTGTTCCGATCTCTTCCCCGTTGACAAGTTTCTGAAGATTCCCCTTTACGTTCATATTGAATACTACAATGGGCATGTTGTTCTCCCGGCACAGGGTAAAGGCTGTCATATCCATGATCTTCAGCTTTTTCTCCAACACCTTGTCAAAAGTCAACGACTCAAACCGGGTGGCATTGGGATCTTTTTCAGGATCTGCACTATAAACGCCATCTACCCGTGTTCCTTTCAGTAACACGTCCACACCCAGTTCAACGGCACGCAAGGCGGCAGCGGAATCCGTCGTGAAAAAAGGATTCCCGGTTCCCCCGGAAAGCAATGCGATGGTCCCTGCATTCATTTCATCCAGGACATGATCCCTGTTGTAATACCGGGCAACCGCCTCCATGGGAGTGGCGGTATAGACCAGTGCTTTCATTCCTTCATCTGCCAGGGCATCTGCCAGGGCAATGCTGTTGATGGTGGTGGCAAGCATTCCCATCCGGTCTCCGTGTACACGGTCAACGCCTTTACCCGTTCCCGGCAACCCGCGGAATATGTTTCCCCCACCGGTTACAATGGCTATGTGGATTCCGGCTTCTGCCATGGGTTTGATCTCCCGGGCATATCTTTGCAGCATTAGCGGGTCCAGGCCCTGACCGTTGGCACCACCCAGGCTCTCCCCGCTTAATTTGAGCAATAGTGAAGAATACTTCATGATTTTATCCTTGATATCATACAAAGATATATAAAAATCCGTGTATCTTTGCGATAAACACGTATATCCGTTATGTTACCGTCCATTGCAAAAAAAGTGATCATGAGTGTAACAGGACTCTTTCTGATCTTGTTCCTGACACTCCATGTGGTGGCAAACCTGACCATTTTGTGGGGGCCGGAAGTATATCTGAAAGTCACGGAATTCATGGGGACCAATCCCCTGATACAGGTCATGGTTCCCGTTTTGGCCCTCGGTTTTCTGATACATATTGGCTATTCCTTTATTATTACCCTGCGCAATTTGAAATCACGCGGTCCGGTTTCCTATGCCGCGGGCAACAAGTCCCCGGGGATGGGCTTTGACAACTGGGCTGCCCGCAATATGATCATTCTGGGATGTATTGTACTGGGATTCCTGGTTCTGCATTTATCCCATTTCTGGACCAAAATGCAATGGCAACAACTTACCGGAGGTGAACCTGAAGACGGGTACCTGCTGGTAACCGGATACCTGGGAACTCCCTGGATCGCTTTTACTTATATCATTTGGTTTGCAGCCCTGTGGCTTCACATCAACCACGGTTTCTGGTCTGCTTTTCACACCCTGGGACTGAACAATCAACGAATAATTCCCGTCCTGCGGCGGATTTCATACGTCTATTCTACCCTGCTTTTTGCCGGGTTTTCTCTCATTGTTGTTTGGTGTATGTTTTTCTGATCGGGACAATCCGGGCTATTCATCCTCCCTGTTGCTGCGGAAATAATGCTCCATGTGACGCGCAATGCGTTGTACATCGCGCCGCATCCCTTCCATAACCAGGGGATTGTCCGTATAATCCAGGGTTATCTTGTCTTCAAAAACGCGGAAAATGCGCATACTTATCCTTTTTGCTTTGAAAACCAGTTTCCCGTCAGTATCCGAAGCCGTTACAAAACCCGTTTCCGTAAAAATCCGGATGACAGCATCCTTATCCTGGTCAAAAGACCGGTTTGTGTATATTTTCTGTTTGGTAAAACCAATAAAAGGGTAAATAACAGAAAAAGCAATTATCAGGATAATCAGGTTTGTTTGTTCCCCGGGACGGATCAACTCCCAGAAAGGTTTGTCCTGTTGGCTGCTTGTAAAATAGACCACAACCAACATTAAAAAGATAATTACGGCATAAAAAAAGATGTATTTTACTACGCGCAGCAGGTACCTTCCAATATTAAATCCTTGCATAATCAGATTGATTTAGTGACAATAAGCAAATGTAGGTCTTTTTTATTATTTTTGTAATATAAAAACCAGCTATCATGGAAAAGAATCTGAAAACCATTATCATTGTTTTAGCCGCTGTGGCAGCGCTTTTAATTGGAGCACTGGCATGGGTCTGGATAGACCGCGGCGGAATGATCAAGGAATTAAACCTTGAAAAAGAACAACTGACCCAACAAATGATCCAATTACGCTCCGAATACGACTCCCTGAGTACGACCAACGATACACTGAATTTACGCCTGACGGAAGAACGGGAAAAAATTGACCTGTTGATTGACCGTATCAACAAAACCGAAGCCACCAACAGGACACGTATCCGCGAATACGAAAGGGAACTGGGGACATTGCGCAGCATCATGCGCAGTTATATCCACCAGATAGATTCGCTCAATACGCTGAACCTGGCCTTGCGGGAAGATGCTTCCCAGGCGCGGGAAGAAGCCACCCAGGCCACCCGTCAGTACGAAGAATTGCGCACCACTACGGAAGAATACGCCCGTCAGGTGGAAATAGGGGCGCAGCTGAAAGGCCGTAATTTTGTATTGACCGGGATCACGGAAAGCGGCCGGGACTCTGAACGTTCCAGCCGTATAAGCAAGCTGAAACTCTGTGGCAATCTTATTGAAAACGCCATTGCCCCCAAAGGCCCTGCCAACATTTACCTGCGTGTAAAAGGACCCGATGGCATTTTGCTGACCAACCCGGAACAGGGAGTCTTCAATGCCGCCGGAGAGCAATTGGTGTATTCTGCCGTCCGTGAAATTGATTACCAGGGTGCCGAAGTGGAATTCTGTATTTTCTTTGGCGGGGTTTCCTTCAGTCGCGGCGTATACACGGCAGAAGTGTATACCAACGACGGACGCATTGGCGTAGCCGACATTCTCTTGCGTTGATCTACGTCCACATTCCCTTTTGCAGGAGTTTTTGCTCCTACTGCAGTTTTTATTCCAGTACAAAAACCCGGGAAATTCCCGGGTTACTGGATTGTATTGCCCTGGAATGGGAAAAGGATCGCGACCTCTGGCTGGACATTTTTCGCTCGGGGGATTCTAAAGAACCCCATACCCTTTACTTTGGAGGAGGCACTCCTACCGTTTGCACTTCCGGCGATTTATGCGCCCTGATCACCCTTTTGCGGGATGATATGCAGCAAACCGGGTTGGAAATTGCCGAGTTAACGGTGGAGGCCAATCCCGGGGACCTTACCCCGGAATACTGCGGGGCTTTGCTGGAGGCCGGGGTAAACCGGTTGAGCATAGGGGTCCAATCCTTCCACGATCCGTATCTGAAGGGGATGCGGCGCCGTCACAACGGCCGCCAGGCCGCAGACTCGGCAATCCTTGCCCGCCGGGCCGGCTTTGCGAACATCAGCCTGGATCTTATTTTTGGTTTTCCCGGTCTGATCATCAAAAAATGGGAAGAAACACTGGCCCAGGTTGTTGCACTAAAACCGAAACATATTTCGGCCTACCAGCTGACACTGGAACCATCTTCACCCTGGGGGAAAACAGGCATCCTGCCGCCGCAGGAGGAATGTGCCCTGCAATATGCCCTGTTGCAGGAGACGCTGCAAGGTGCCGGATACATGCAATACGAAGTGTCCAGCTTCTGCCTTCGGGGGAAGGAATCCCTGCATAACAGCCGGTACTGGACCCGCACTCCTTACGCAGGACTGGGGCCTTCGGCCCATTCGTTTAACGGGAAAGAACGGTACGCCAATGTATCCGATCTGAAAAAATACACGGAAGGTATTCACCGGAACAAACCGGCCCGCAAGTATGACCGGTTGACCGCCCGGGACGTCCACAACGAATGGATCATGTTGTCTTTACGCACTTGCAAGGGATTTTCGCTACAGGATCTGGAAAACAGGGAAGGTAGTGCGGCTGTGGAAGAGTTTTTGAAACAAACAACCCCGCTGCTGGAGCGGGGTTTGCTTATCAGGGAGACGAACACGTTACGTATTCCTTCTGACCGGATGTTCGTGTCCGATGATATTATCCGGGATTGTCTGCTGCCCGGGTGATGGCCCGGTACACATCCGAACCGAAACAATGTATCAACGGCTCTTTTGCAAATTCAAAAACACGTATTTTTTTTTGGTCTCCCAACTCACGGGCTGCCCGGCACAAATGCCATTGGTGGTAATTCAGGGCAACGGTATCTTCCGATAACTTTTGTACGCGAATGGGATACAGCCAGCAGGATATGGGTTTGCGAAATGATGAAACGCCCAGGCTCCATGCTTTTTCAATGGCGCACATACATGTCCCGTCTTTGAAATACGCATAGGCACATTCTTTTCCGTCAATGAGAGGTGTAACGGCATCGTCTTCAATATCCCGGACCCAGGGCCCCTGTTTTTCCACGGCGTGGATGCCTGCATCTTGCATGTACGGCCTGTAAAGTGTCCAATCGCTTTCCAACAATGTACACTCTTTTTCGGTCAAAGGGGCACCGCTGTCGCCTTCCACACAACAAATCCCTTTGCAGACAGGTATGTCGCAGCAAAAGTACTCGGTCAGGACACTCTCGGAAACAATTATTTTATCGGAAACAATGATCACAGTTCAACCGGTGCCGGATGGGGATCCAGTTTCAGGTCTTCCCCGTAAGTTTCTTTAAGATCTTGTACAAACTGGTTGATTGCAGCTATAGCTTTGCTCATGGCCACCATTTCTTCCCTGGGAATGGAAGAGTCTTTCAGGTATTCCATCAATTGCACCGTCTGGGCGGTATGTTTTATATTGAATTTGTACCACATTTCCACGTAATCCAGATCCAGTTTCACAATGGCTTCTTGCTGTTCCTGTGCCAGAGAATCAAAATTGACATCCAGGAATTCCTGCGCTTCCTCATGCATTTTCACACATTCCCGTGCCAGTGCGTTGGCATTGTCCCGGGCTTTTATCACAAATTCCTTCAATTCGTCATTGTTTTTCAATTCTTTGGAAATCTCCAGATCCAACCGGGGAACATCTGCCCCGTTATTGCACGCTGTCAATCCGGCAAATACGATTACAAACAATACAATCTTTTTCATAATTCTCTTTATTAACAAGGACAAAGGTAATAAAAAAACCGCCCCCCAAGGGAGCGGTTGTATCGGTAGATTCAATAATTACTAAAAACGGAATCCTATTTTCAATTGCGGGAAGGCAAAGAATTTGAACTGCATTTCATATGCGTTGAATTCCTGGCCGTCTGCATACATACGGATTGCTGAATAGTAATAATTGAAAGGGCGTACCTCAAGAGCTATGTTCATTCCCGGGAGGAAATTGTATTCCACACCGGCAGTGATCGCTCCGGATATTGCATATGCTTCGCCTGCACGTCTGTCCAACGCGTAAAGTTCCAGGGGATCGGTATCTCCTTCTTCAACGGATACTTCTATACCCGTATAAGGCAGGTAGGCCTGAACCCTGGCGTGTTGGAACCCGCCCAGCAAACCGATATAGGGGAACAGCCGGCCGTTGCAGTTGTTGAAGTAGTAGTCCGCTCCGACATTTACCAGGTATTTGTCGGTCAGTCTTCCTTCAACCCACTGAATGCCGCCCAGGTCCAATAGACCACTGCTCTCCAGATCGATGCCTTCAATATAATCACGTTCGGGGGTCACGTCTATTTGCATGGCAAACATGGCGTTCACAGCTATGCGGTTGGTTACGAAATACTTGCCCTGGATCCCCGCAATGTTGGCAATCGAATTGTTGTTCAGACTGCCCATCTGCAGGTAGTAACCCACTCCCTTATCCGTAGGATCTATGCCCAGTTCTGCACCCGGCAGGTAGCTTGGCAACAGGGGAGTTAAGTTGTCCAGATAGTCAAAGTATAGTCCGCCACCTAAAACCGCAGAAACCTGAAATTGTCCCGCGCGTGGAGCATATACAGCACTTCCGGAGCGTTCCGCCGGTTGCGCCCCAAGGGACGCAACCGTTAGAACAGCTATCAGAAATATGCTAAGTTTTTTTATCATTATACGCAAATCTTATCCGTATTTTTATTGATAGTTCTCAATAAGACCGCTTCTGATGTTTTCAAGAGCTATCAGTTGCTGCTGCAGATTGGCAATATCTTCCAGGATGGCATCTATCCTTGCCTGGTATATGGCAGTTTCATCGGCAATGAAACGTCCCCACCAAGTATAAACACCGTATCCGGCTTCGTAAAGAGCTATGTTTTCTTCTATCCTGCGAAGTTCCTGTTGGACTTCCAACAAGTCTGCTTCTGCACCACGCCATGCCAACAACAGTCCTTCATCTGCCATGTTACCCTGGTTGTGAGCATCCCAGGCTTTAGCTATCAACCCTTCATAGAAAAGGATTGCATCTTCCCAACTGCTAATACGACCAGGCAGAGCGGCTATTTCGGCTTCCTTATTAGGGATTAGCACAGTGTTATAATGGTTCAGCGCACTGACAAGCTCATTGTATTCCGGCAGCAGAGATGTCCACACTTCCATCAACGCATCGTACAAGGCTTCGTATTCCCCGTTATCAACACGGTTCCAGGTAATCATGAAATCATCATATGCGTGCCTTGTGTATATGGCGCGGAAATAATGGCCATTGGTTAAATATGAGCCTCTGTCTTTCCACAACCAGAGAGGAATGTCCCCTGTCCATGTTGAAAAATCAACACCACATTTGTTGCCGGCATCCTTCAAAATACTGTAATCTGCCCAAATGCCACAATACCAACTATCCATATATGTGGGCTGGCCTTCAAGGACAAGAGAAGGATACAATTCGGTACGACCTGCGTTATCAGCACCTTCAAGTACAAAGAAAAATTTGTTGGCATTTGCAGGTTGATCGTTATTTATATCATATAAGTACTCATCCTCGTAGTCGGGTATTGGAGTCCAAATCTCAAGAGACGGATCCGGATTCCAGGTACGTGTAGTCGTAGGAGGAGTATAGGATTTGGGATCATGCCATATTGCGATTTTCGGCTCTTTATCAAAAGCGGCTTCAGCTTCAGTTTTTGTAAAGTCAGTGTCGTTTCCTTTTGCCACGTACCATGTCCTGTTAAAAGGACTTAACATAAGGGCTTCATTTGCGGTCAATAAATCAACAGCATCGTAGTATTTCCCAATGGCTGTTATTACTGCTGCTCCATCATTTCCTTTCATTTTCAGGGTATATTGGGCATGAGTCAACCCAAAGAAATCAGCCAATACTTGAGCAGCGGCGTCGTCATAATTGCGTTTGTTGATGGTGACCACTGTTCCGGATCCTTCCAGACCAATTTCTACCGTTCTGCTCTCGAACAACCAGTACAGGAACATCCAGGTAGACCATTCCTCTTTGGACATATCTGTAATTTCCCTGTCGGAATTGGCATACACTTCACGCATAACATCGTTCCATGCAGGGGTTTCCTTTAAATCCCAATCGGTGGCATGGTCCCAGAAAGCGGGCCATCCCTTGCCGTGGGTTCCGTCCATAATGTCTTTCAGATTCGTAACTATGGCGTCCATTTGAGCAGGAACGTCCAGCATAACGGTAATCACATTGATCAGATCTATAATAGCCTGACCGTTGCTTCCGAATACAAAGTCTGCCAAATTGCCGGCATCAAAGTATATGCCGCCAAGCACTTGTGAGAGATAGTCGCCACCAGGTAATACAACAAGGCCTTCATCCACGGTAATTATGCCATCCAGATAATACATATAAAGATCTATCTGTTTTTTAGCCTCGTCATACATTTCCTTGTAGTATTTGGCATGAGCATCGAATGCTCTTTTGTCAGCATCATACTCTTCCCATGCGTCGTACCATGTGGTGTAAAGAGATCCGGTAGGAAGAAGATTTTTATAATTATCCTGCCAATCATTCCAAGCTTTTTTATATGCCTTTTCTGCGTCAGTTGCAGCCTTTAATAATTCTTCTTTCCTGGCATTTTTTTCACCGGAATCCATATCCTCAAAATGATGACGTGTGTCTTCAATGACACGAATATCCTGATTGAGGGCCATCATGAATTCGTATTTTGTATCTGCTAAATAATAATCTCCAAACCATACATTGATATCGGTATCGTTGAAACCATCAGAGAACACATCCGGAATATAAAGTTCGTAAGGAACGTCGTACGCGGCCAACAAGGCGTCTCTTTCATCTATTAAGGCTTTTAGCTCGTCTGTCAGTGTAAAATGTGATTTTTCCAGTTCGGCAATAGTAATGCGAATATCGTTGATCTCTTCCTGGTAGCCGGCCATGATGGCATCAAAATCTTCATGGTATGTATCGTATATGGCTTCATAAGCTTCTACAATACCCGTTAAATAATCAACTTCGCAAGTAAGCCGTTCTTTGGTCAATTCCATATGCAGAAGTATAGCTTCTACAGATTCGGGATACTCAACGTTCACATACCATTGGTATTGCGCTTTGGCAATATTCAGTTGAACTTGTTTTCTGCCAAGTTTCCTGATAACGGCTTTGATGTCGTCTGTGAGTTCATCCAGAGCTTCAATAAGTGCCTGGGCCAGATCGCCGGCATGTTCAATTTTCCATTCTTCAAATTTCAGCAATTTTTTTTCATAATCCATCATGGCCTGAACCATTTCATCCTGCAAATTAGCGATGTCAAGTTCCCATTGGGCCATTCTTTTTTCGGCCTCAGCTCTCTTGAGATCGAGAGCGACTTGCAATTCTTGTAAATAAATCGCAAATTTCTGCTCTGTCATATCAAGCTTACCCAGCTTCCATGCGGTTTGAGCATCAATATAAGCGGCTTCAGCCTTGATCTTGTCTGCCTGGGCAGCTACAATGGCTTCTTCTGCCTTCAGAAGGCTGGCCTGGGCCTGGATCAAAGCGGCTTGGGCGGCTTCAACCTGTACCTTGGCCTGTACAAGAGCAGCATTAGCATTCAGCAATGCGGCCTTTGCATTACGCATGGCTTCAATGCCTTGGCTGGGCTCGTTCTTAATACAGCCTACGGCGAGTACACCCAGTACTAAAAAGGCTGCACTCCATTTTAAAAATTTTTTCATGCATTAAAAATTTTAAGTTAAACAAAAGTTTTTAGAAGTTATTAAATTTCGCTTTTTGGCTATGATATATATAAATGCAAAGTTAAACGATTATTTGAAACCGCAAAACATTTTTTGTTGAAAACTTGTTGGTAACCCTTGTATTTTCAAAGGTCGGAAGGTTCATCGGGCAAACTCAATGCATTGGTTCCTTTCTGGGGTTGCATATTCTGTTCAAAATTCCACGTTTCAAAATGCGGATGATCAACAATTTCCTGTGGTATCACACCATTCAGCAGGTTGTTACGGATGATGAATTCCGTAAGGTTCTTCAATCCCGTAGCGTATTGGGCAGGTATGTTATACCCTGCAAATAAATAATTGGTCAGGTTGCAGTTTTCCAGGTTTATGGATTCCAGGTTGTTCAAATCTTTCCAGGAAACCGGAAGCCACCCGGTTATTCCGCTGTTGTCCGACAGATCCAGCTTTTCCAGGTATGTGAGTTCGGAAAGGGGATCTTTATTTGTTCCGTCACCCACGGAACCTTCCAGACGCCCGTCGGACAACTCCAGTTTTTTCACATACAGGGCGCCGTTCCGAACGGCCGTTTCCAGCGTTACCCCGGGCCACAAATTGGCCGGCAGCTGAAGGTTCCATAAATGTGTATCCCTCCAGTTGGCGCCTTTCATGTTGTTATAGAAACGCACCAGGGCCGCGCTGTCCCTCAGGGCTATACGCGCCCCGCCCTGTGCCAGGTCAAAGGAGTGGTATACCTGGTCTGTTCCCTTTTCCCGGACCTGTACGGAGGCGTACCGGTTATTTACAGTGGGAACGGGCAATACTTCATAGGTCCAGACCGTAGTCCTGTCCTGGGTGGTCTTTTCCGTATTTATGATCCACCCGTCATCGGTTACACATTCGGTTTCTATATTGGATTCCACTGTTATAGTAAAGGTATCGCCTTCGTTGTGAAGGTAGGTTGCGGCATCTGTTTGTGCATTTACGAACACGGCTTCGGCAGCCTGGTTGATAACCAGTGCAGAAGTCAGGGTGCCGTCGGTACGGGTAAGTTCAATTTTTGAAGAACGGGGTGTTGTCTGCCTGTTGGGCAAAACGGTAAAGGAAAGGTCCCCGTTGTTGCCTTGTGCGTTTTCCACGGTTATGTTTTCCACCCATGCCGGGTAGGAAAGTACGGACCACGGGACATTCGCCCGGACGGGAACCGTGAAGGATCCGCCTTCAGCCGTCATTTCCAGGGTGTCGGGTTCGCAGGTGATATGAGGTTGTGCCGCTTCCTGGGTAATAACCCGGCTTACCGCAATCACGTCTTCTCCCTGAGTCATGACATACAGCAACGCCTGGCGCTGTGTGATACCGGCATTGGGTGTAATTTCCAGAGACAAAGTTTTTGTTTCCAGACCCTTTGTCTGTACTACCGACAACCAGTCTTCGGAAACCCCGGCTTCCCAGGGGACATTGGAAACAACGGGAATTTCAATCAGTCCTCCTTCTGCAGGGACTTTGGGGATATTTTCCTGCGATGGCAATAACAGTTGTCTTTCACCGGCTTGCTGTTCTATGGTTATGCTCTTACGGTACGTCCCGTTTTCCTGTTTTATGCTCAATGTGGTACTCCTTGCTTCCACATTGTCGTTTTCATCAATATTGATCTTTAGTCTGTCCGTCTCGCGAACTACCCCGACAACCCATTCAGCCGTTTGCGAAAGGTCTTCTTCCCAGTTGAAGTTGGCCTCTACATCAACTGTATAAATGCCGCCTGCTGCCGGAATGTCTTCCAGCGCTTCCGGAGTCAGTGTGGCCGCCGGTTGGGCACCGGTTTGTTCCACATTGACCGTCGTTTCTCCCAATTCGGGATGGTCCGGGGCAAAAACGGTTATTGAACCCTGGCGGGGCTCTACGCGCGGGTTGGCATCGGCCGTGAATATGCAATCATGCGGCTCCATAAGCCGTGTTCCGGTAATATGAATCCAGGATGTTTCGCTTGCCGCATCCCAATCTATATTGGATACTACGGTAAATCGGGCTTCACCTCCTTCCGCATTCATTTCCACCAGATCCGTTTCAATATCAAAATTGGGATTCTCGCCATTCTGTGTTATAGTCAGCATAGCAGACAGAGAGCCGTTTTTCTGTGTAAATTGTATGCGGCCCGACCTTTGTTCCAGCGTGGTGTTGGGGGCTATATTAAATATGTATCTTTTTGTGGTAATGGTCTTTGTTTCCACAAACGTGATCCAGTCTTTTTCTATGGCCACATCCAGTTCCACGTTAGTAGTAACGCCAACGGACAACGTATCACCGTCCGCGGTGACGGTTTTTTGAGTGGCGTCAACGGAAAGGGCCGGTGCTTCCCCGGCCTGTGTTATGGTTATTTCCCGGCGGGTTTCTTCGCCTGCTATGAAAAAAGAAGCCTGACGCGGAGCCAGATCCGTATTGGGAGAAGCCGTTACAATGATGTTTTTATCCCCGTACCCTTTCAGGGGGTTGATGGTGATCCAGGTATCCGATATTTCAATAGTCCACAAGAAATTGGAGGATATCACAAATTCACGTGCCTCCCCGCCGGAAGGAAAATCTATTTTGGTATACGGAGTAACCAGGACTTCGTCATTCCGGGAATGAATACACCCGCTTAGCAGTAATGCCAGGGCGGGCAGGGCTATCCGTTTAAATGTACGCAACATACGCTTTTTCATTATGTAAACCGACATAAGGGGGTGCAAGTTACGGATTTTTTGAATAAGACGCATCTTTCATATCATTTGTTGCACCTGAAAGAACCACCCTGGAAGCGTTTCCGTATTCCATGATCTGGCGGACAAAATCCCTTATCATGGCTATATCTGTCTGTTTAACAAGAGTTTCGTAACCTGTAACAAAGTCCCTGCCACTGCGGCTGTATAAGATAAGCATCTGTTGATGGAAAGCCGGGTTGGGCCATTGTGCCTGGTGTTCCACCAACAACCAGTGACGCGCGTTTTCCAATTGTTCAGCAGACGGACCAAAGGCGGCAAGGTCTGCGAGAACCTGGTCCAGCCGGTGCTCGTTATAGGCAAAATCCGTCGCCTGTGTATAAAATCCCAGGTACAGAAAATAATGGCCCCTGGGGTAATATTCCAGGGATGACTGTACAAACACAGCGTTGTCGGTAGCCTGTTCCACCAGCCTTTCCAGCATATTCAACAAAACATATTGTTCCAGGGTATAGGGACAGGGACCGGAATAAACCCGGGCCGTTTTACTTTCTCCGGCAGGATTCGGGAAAGCAATGGTGTGATCGTACAATCCCCGGCGAATGCCCTCCCCGGGAAGCACGGGATTGACAGCACGCATCTCCCGGTTTGGTATCCCGGCCAGGTATTTCTCGGCAAGAACCACCAGTGAATCGGGAATGAAATCCCCGGTACAGACAAAGTCAAAGCCTTTGGGCACAGACGGTTCTCCGGGGGTTTTCCTGTCAAAGAGCAATGTTTGCAGGGTGTCCAGGAGTATGGTGCGGGATAATTCTCTTGACGTTTGTATGTGTTTTGTACGTTCCTTCCACAGACCTTGTATGATGGGGGGATAAAGCAACAAGTCCTTAATCTGGCGGGATGCACCTTGGAGAAACAATTCCAGGGAATCCGTCCTGGTGTCATTTTCCAGCAACAGTCCCTGCGAAGTCTGTTTCCATAACAAAGGACCGTTCCCCCTGCGGAACACCTCCTGGGGAACATAAGGCATAAACACTTCCGGATCCCTTTCCCCTGCGGAACACCTCCTGGGGAACATAAGGCATAAACACTTCCGGATCCCTTTCCACGGCAGCAAAGTACACCTTGCCTCGTAAAAGCGTATCCGGTCTTACGTACAACAGGGACCCTCCGGACAATTGCCAGACGGAAACGCCCCGGTGGGCTGTGTTCATCTGACGTTCCACTTTTCCACGGGTGGTCGAATCCGGGGAATACGATCTGCTCCTGCGGGCCGGAGGCAACAGGGTATCGTTCCATACCATGCGAAAAAGGGATCCCAGGCTGTCCACGTTTACCACGGGAATTACCCGGTTCCTTTCCAGGCTGTCCAGCTGCAACCGCAGGTCTATATCCAGGATCCTTGCGGCCAACTCCATAAGCAGGGTGTCGTCAAAAGGAAAAAGCATTCCGGAAAGTTCTTCCGTCAAACGGGCCCGTTCTTCCAGCAATTCTTCAGGCAAAAAAGCAACCGGTTCTATCAGGCTGTCGGCCGGACCGGCTGTTTTTATAAGGGTAATTTCCGGAGCCCCGGACAACATAACGCTCCGGATGTAACGGTTCACATGGTCACAAGTCACATAAGGAGCCATTTCTGTAACAAAGCGGTACCTCCACGAAGAAGACGGAACCGGTGTCCCTTCAAAAAAGTGTTCTATACAGGATTGGGTGTAATAATCGTTTGTACGGCTATTCCGATTTTCATACAACAACTTTTCGCGTGTAATGTAATCTTCCCGGGCACGGTTAAATTGTTCCGGGGTGACTCCTTCCCGCGCCAGACGCAGACAGGCACCCGAGAGATCGCAAAAAGCGCGGGTAAGGCTGTCCGGATGGATACGTGAAGACCATACCAGCTGATCCCCGGCAGATACGCATGCAGGGGACTCTACATATTCGGAAGCTGCGTATTGGGTAACGTACCGCATAAAATCCATAATAAAATATTCGCTGCTTGTACGGATCTCCCGCGGGAGGGACGGCAGTGGGAAAGCGATCTCCACACGCGGATACCCGTCCTGAAGCACCGGGGGAAGGGGTTTTGCCGAGTAAGACTTTGCCGCCAGGGCGGAATCGATCCCCTGCGGCACCTCCTGTGCCTTCATCACGTCCACCGAGGCGGGAAGCGTACCCAATTCGCGGCGCAGCATAATCTCGACCGTATCTGGATTAAAAGCTCCTACCACAATAACGCCCTGAAGATGAGGCCTGTATTTTCCCGGTGTAGTTACGTGCTGTTCCCGAAGGGCACGTACCAGTTGTGAGATACCCTGCTCTACTGGTTCCGGAGGGGTCAGCACTTGTTTGAAGAACGGGGTTTTGTCCGGTTTTTGTACCAGTAAAAAATGCATCTGGCCTTTTGGCAGATCATTTATCCTTATATAATAGGTAAGCCCGTTGGGAAGTTGCCCGGTACGGAACCGGCTGTCCCTGAGTACGGCGGAAGCAGGAGGAGTTGAAGCCAATGCTGCCCCGGAAAACAAAAAGATCAGGAAAAGCAAAGGCAGACAACGCATTTTCATACGGCACAATTTATGTATCAAGTAATTGCAAAGGTAAAAAAAAAGCTTTATTTTTGTTCGCTTAAGACAATCGTTAACTCTATAAATACTAAACAATGAAAAGATTCAAAACTTTTTGCGCCACTGTCGTGCTTTTAATCGCCTGTGCGGGATTCCTGCAGGCACAGGACCTCAACGCAGCCATAGAAGCTTACAATCTGGGGGCTACTGCCGCACAGGAAGGCAATTATGCCAACGCAATAGAACAGCTTAACAAGGCAATGGACCTTGGGGCCACCCTGGGAGAAGAAGGGGCGTCCGTTGTTACGGATTGTAAAAACCTGATTCCCCAGCTCTATCTGCGTCAGGCCAAAGAAATGGCGGCCAATGGAGACGGAGTCGCTTCACTGCCGGTTCTGGACCAAGCCGTTGAAACAGCCCTGGCATATGGGGATGCATCCGGGATCCCGGAAGAAGTTACTGATCTGAAATCCAAAATATATTACATCATTGCCAACGAGGCTTTCGGGAAAAAAGATTTTGCCCAGGCCATAGATAATTACAAAAAATCCCTGGAGTTTGATCCGTCAAATGGGGTGGCATACCTGCGCCTGGGACAGGCCTCGGCCAACAGCGGCCTGGAAGATGAAGCCCTGGTCGCCCTGGACAAAGCGGCCGAATTTGGACAAGAAGCCAACGCCCAACGTCTTTCGGCTTCCATCTTTTTAAGGAAAGCCGTCAATGCACAAAAAAACAAAGACTGGGAACAAGTTTATGAGGCATCTTCAAAGGCCATTCAATACGTTGACAATGCACAATCCAACAAGCTCCTGGGCCTGGCGGCTATGGAATTGAAACGTTTTCCGGAAGCCCTGACCGCATGGGAAAAAGTTATGAAAAGCGATCCCCAGGCAAAGGATATCAACACCACGTACTACCGCCTGGCTGTAGTATATGAAGGACTGGGAGACAAAGCCAATGCCTGTGCCTATTACAACAAGATCCTGAATGATCCCAATTTTAAATCCATAGCGGAATACAAGATAAAAACCGAATTGAAGTGCGAATAGACACGTTGTCTCACGCCATTTTATTTAGTGGAGAAGAGGGCTGCGGTGCTTTACCGCAAGCCCTCTCTCTGGCTAAATACATACTCTGTACCCAAAAAGGAACCGCAGAAGCGGAAAACATCATCCGGAAACTTCAGTTCAGATCATTTGAAGGAGGTTCACGGGTCATGCTCATATGGCTTCCCGAGCGCATGAACATTTCCGCATCCAACAAATTGCTCAAGATCCTGGAAGAACCTTCGCCGGGCACCTATTTTTTACTGGTCAGTCACCGGCCGGACCAGCTGCTCTCCACCATCAGGAGCCGTTGCATGCACATACAGGTTCCACCAAAAGAACGCAGGCCGGTTTCTGCCCAATCATACGCCACACTGCAAAACCTGCTGGATCTGTGCTTTTCCGGAAAACCTTCGGAAATACTGGACTGGGCAGAGGAGATGGCTTCGCGGGGAAGGGAATCCCAAAAGGCATTCCTGATGGATTCCCTACAGATCCTGCGTCAGTATTATATGATATTCCTGGGAGTTCCGCAGCTGGCTTACCTGGACAAGCCGGAAGAAAACGCAGCCACACGATATGCCACACGTATGGGAGATCTTTTCTTTCAAAAGATATACCAACGGCTTAATACTGCCCAGGAGCAACTGGAGCGCAACGTGAATGCACGTCCGTTGTTCTGCTCGCTGGCGTTTGACTTTTTTCTATCTTTGCAGAGATAGTCTTTGATATAATGGAAGAAAACAATATAAAACACGATTGTTCACGCGGATGCCTGGTGGAAAGAACTCCTATGGGAGATCTCAAATGCACCATGAATTACAGCACCTGCAAACTGGCAACCTACAATTGGCTGGAAGGGTTGGAACCTCGGCAGTACAACGATATTTTTGAAATACGTTTTAAAAACACACACAAAGGATTTTACCGGAATGCTTCCGATATCACTTTAAAAGTCGGTGATATTGTAGCGGTAGAAGCCGCCACCGGTCACGATATTGGACTGGTTAACCTTGCGGGACCGCTTGTTTTGAAACAGATGAAACGGCACAAGCTGAATCCCGAAACGTACGAATTCAGGAAAATTTACCGGAAAGCCAAATTACTGGACCTGGAAAAATGGCAGGAGGCCATTGCCCGGGAACACCACGTTATGATGCGGGCAAGGCAGATTGCCGCTGCCGAAGGTCTTCAAATGAAAATCGGTGATGTTGAATTCCAGGGAGATGGCACAAAAGCTATTTTTTATTACATCGCTGATGAAAGGGTGGATTTCCGGAAGCTGATCAAGCTCTTCGCTTCTGAGTTCTGTATCCGTATAGAAATGAGACAGTTTGGAGCACGGCAAGAAGCCGGGCTCATAGGCGGACTGGGAGTATGCGGGCAGGAATTGTGCTGCAGCCGCTGGATGGCGGATTTTAATTCAGTCACCACACAGTCGGCAAGAATCCAGGATCTTTCTCTGAATCCCCAGAAGCTGGCCGGGCAATGTTCCAAGCTTAAATGCTGTATAGATTACGAAACACCGGTCTATATGGATGCACTAAAAGACATACCCGAAGTAACGCAACCCCTGGAAACCACAGACGGTCCTGTTTACCTGGTAAAGACGGATGTCTTGAAAGGGACCATGTGGTTCAGCCGGGATCCTCACAGTATGAGTGATATGCAACCGGTTGCCGCAAAAAAGGTCCGTGAAATGCTCGCTGCCAATAAACAGGGTATCAAAGCGCCTTCCCTGTATGACAAACCCCGGGGCAACGGAGAACAAAACGGGTTCAAATCGGCCGCCGGAGAAGAGAGCATTACCCGTTTTGACAAAAAACAAAAAAACAAACACAGGAAAAACAACCGCAGGAAAAATGGTCCTAAAAAATCATAAGATCCGTTTCCCTGTCTTGTGGATTTTTCTTTTGGCGTCTGCATCCTGCTCCTTTCCTTCCGCAAGTCAGCAGCAGCTTCATCTTGCCGATGCCATCTGGAATAAATACAACAACCTGGAGCTGGCACTTGCTGTGCCCGATACAACGTTTTTGTACCAAGCCTGGCTGGATGTGCGGGTAACACGTGATTATCCTTATCAATACCTTTCAATAGTGGTAACACACCCCGCGGCTAAAGACACATTATGGTTTCCCATGATCCCTGAAAATGCATTGCCTGCCGGCCGTTTCCTGGACTACCGCTTCCCGTTGGATTCTTTGGGCTTGAGGGCAAACACCCTGGTTTATCCCTGGCGGATAGCACACAATATGCCGGATAAGTCACTCCCGGGAGTGGTATTGATAGGAGTGCTGATGAAAGAAACCGGATATGGGCAAAGATAAAATTCGAAGGTTCCGGGAAAACGAAACGTTTCCCAATCTTTTTCAAGCTTCCTTTGAGGAAGTGTTCCGTAAGGATTACCCTTTAAAAGGGTCCTGGAATGAAAAAGTTTTCCGTAATGAGAACCCGTTGGTCCTGGAACTGGGTTGCGGGAAGGGAGAATACACATTGGCCCTGGCACGGCTAAACAAGTCTGTTAATTATATAGGTATTGATGTAAAAGGAGCCCGTTTGTGGCGCGGGGCCAAAACTGCTTTGGAAGAAAAGTTGGAAAATGCAGTTTTTATACGAACCCGGATAGAATTGATTGAAAGTTTTTTTGCTCCCGGTGAAGTGTCACAGATCTGGATCACGTTCCCCGATCCCCAGCCCCGGAAAGCGAACAAACGGCTTACTTCTCCTCGTTTTCTGAACCGGTACTTATCGTTTTTGGCTCCTGCTGCGGTAATACATTTAAAAACCGACAGCAGGGAATTGCATGATTATACGCGGGAAGTGGTGGAAGCCCGGGAAGACATGACACTGCTGGAAGCAGATCCAAATATATACGGCAACAAAAAAAGAACGGCAGACGATCCGGTACTTACAGTCAGGACTTTTTATGAAAACCAGTTCCTGGAACAGGGAAAACCCATCACGTACCTGAGATTTTCAACAGGCAATCCCGCCAATACGAAGGCGGAAGGGCATTGAGTTGTTCCTGCGCTTTCGTGTTGTGATGAAGCCAGACTTTACGGGCATATTCCATCCCCTCATACTTTGTGACAAATTCAATTATCCGGGACAGGGCTTCTTTGTCCTCTTTTTCTGCCTGCCTGATCCACCCGGCCACCTGCGAGCGGAACGTTTCTTCCCCGGCATTGGCCAACGCTCCCAGCAGGGGTAAAGTTATCTTTGATTCGGCAATGTCCTGGTAACAGGGTTTGCCCGCTTCCTCCACCGGGCAATAATCCATAATATCATCATTGATCTGGAATGCCATTCCCAAATGGTAGGCGGCTTTTTCTATTCCTGCCATATATTTCGTTGAAATCTCTTTTTCAGGAACGGACAGGGCTCCGGAGATCATGGATGTACGGAATAAGGAAACGGTCTTTTTTTCGCAGACCGCATAGTATTCATTCAAAGAAATATCCAGTGTGCGGCCTTTTTCAAGTTGCAGGATCTCTCCTTCGCTCAGGGACTGTATAGCCTCTGCATACAGAGGGAGCAGGTGCAATCCGTCGTAATCCACCAAGATGCGGAAAGCCCGGGCAAACCAATAATCTCCCAAAAGAATGGAGGCGGCCGGCCCGAATTCTTTTTGAACACTTCTCATTCCCCGGCGGGTTTCGGCGTTGTCGGCTACATCGTCGTGAAGGAGTGTGGCTGTGTGGATCATCTCGGCAACAGCCGCCACGGCATGACTTAACGGTCCGGCGGTGCCGCATATTCCGGCGGTACATAAAACCAACGCCGGACGCAATTGTTTGCCGGGCTTGTTCAAGATGTATGCATCCAGGGAAGAAAGGTATGCATACGGAGAATCCAGGGCAGTTTTCAGGATATCCCGGAAAGCCTTCCAATGGTCTCCCAAAAACTGCCGGATCCGTTCTGTTTCATACATTGTCTGTCAAAAGAGAAAAGCTACGGATAGTTCAAATCCCCTGAAATTGGCATCATCCAGCTGCCAGTCATCTGAATCTATATGGAGTGATCCGCCCGGTGCCAGCTGTCCAAAGCTCCAGCTGTATTTACCGGAAACCTGCAATTTCCATATCTCTATTCCGGCACCCAGGCTCAGCCCGTAGTCAAACCGGTTCAGATCTTCCCAGGCGACGTTTTCAAGCAAGTCTCCCTTAGCCAATGCATACCGGACATACGGGGAAGCAAAAATGTAAGGCCTAAGAAAAAGGATGTTAATCCCCCATTGGATGTTCAATGGAACTTCCAGGTAATCCAGACGAAATCCGTAGGAATGGTCGCTAACCTGTCCCAGGATATCGGTGCGCATACGGCTGTAAAGCAATTCGGGCTGGAAAGACAACCCAATCAGGGGTATTCTGTATTGGGCGCCAATACCGGCATGGAATCCGGTCTGGGAATTCCAGGATTGTTCAACATTATCAATATGGATATCCTGAAGGGTGTTGAAATTCAACCCGGCCTTCACAACAAAACTTCCCTGGGCAAAAGCCACTGTGCCTAAGCACAGCATAATTGTTAAAACGATCAGCTGTTTTTTCATAATAATCAATTTAGCAATGATTTCAGTTTTTCTTCTATGGTTTGTTTATTCGTAGCACCGACAATTTTGTGAACCAGTTCCCCGTTTTTAAAGAACAACAAGGTAGGGATACTGCGGATCATATACCGTGCGGGAATTTCAGAAGCTTCATCCACATCACATTTACAGACCAGTATCTTATCCCCCATTTCCTGTGAGAGTTCATCCACTATGGGTGATATCTGGCGGCAGGGACCACACCAGGCAGCCCAAAAATCCACCAATACCGGAACGGTTGATTTTAATACAACCGTGTTGAAATTGTCGTCTGTTACTACTTGACTCATAATTTTTCTGTTAGGTTTGTTCAATATTGTTGATTGTAAAATTAGGAAATTTGTTCATTGTTCCAAAACAACGGCCAGTCCGCCTTCGGATGTTTCTTTATAGAGCGAAGGCAAATCGTGGCCCGTACGTTTCATAGCTTCAATTACCGTATCAAATCCTATGCGGTGCGTCCCGTCGGAGAGCAACGCATACATATTGGCATCAATGGCGCGCGTGGCACCAAACGCGTTTCGTTCTATGCACGGGATCTGCACCAGGCCGCACACCGGGTCGCAGGTCAATCCCAGGAAATGCTCCATGCCTATGGCGGCGGCATACTCGGCCTGTGCTATACTGCCCCCGAAGAGCTGCACGGCAGCTGCCGCAGACATGGAACAGGCAGAGCCTATCTCTCCCTGGCACCCCACCTCGGCTCCTGATATGGAAGCATTGCTTTTAATGAGCGTTCCAATAAGACCGGCAGTGGCCAGGGCGTGGATGATTCGCTTGTCCGGAAAATTATAGGAAGTTTGGTTTAAATACAAAACGGCGGGGATCACACCGCAGCTGCCACAGGTGGGAGCCGTAACGATCACGGATCCGGAGGCGTTTTCTTCCGCTACCGCCAGGGCATAGGAAAAGGCCATGGCCCGCCTTTGCATGGATCCTTTGTATCCCTGTGCCTTGATGAAAAAGGACGCGGCTCTGCGCGCCAGGTGCAACGGGCCCGGCAATACGCCTTCGTTTTCAAGCCCCCGGTGAATGGCTTCTTTCATTGTTAGCCATACTTGTTCCAGGTAGTCCCAGATATCCGGGTCTTCATACATTTTAACGTATTCCCAGAAATGAATCCCGTTTTTTTGGCAATAAGGCAGGATCTCGGACATTTTGTTCAACGGGTAGATCACTTTCCGGTCGGATCTTTTCCCGGTATCGGAAAGGTCTCCCCCGCCAATACTGAAAGTAAGCCGGGTGTCCAAAACGTTTTTGTTTTCATCAAGAGCTCTGAATTCAATGCCGTTTGGATGTTGTTTTAATACGGTCGCAGGATCCCAGAGGATCTCTACCGGTTTGGGACTGAAAGCATCTTCAAGTGCTTTATCAGTAAAATGGCCTTTGCCCGTAGCTGCCAGACTCCCGTACAAAGTGACCGAAAATCCTGACGCCCCCGGATTCCGGAGGGCAAACTCAAGCGCAGCCCTGCGCGGGGCCATGGTGTGTGAACTGGAGGGGCCGTTACCGATCTTGAAAATTTCTTTTATGCTTTCCATATTATATACAAAGATAATTGAATCTGTATTTTTTGATTATTTTTTTGATTATTTTAGTACCTTGCGATACAAGGTATCAAAATTTTTATATATCTTTGTGGCGTAAAATTCTAACGAAACACATATACTGAAGAAAAAACTATGAAAAAAGTAATGAATGTTGGCATTGGCGGAAGCAGCTTTGTCATTGAAGAAGATGCATATCAGAAACTTGACCTGTATCTGGAGCGTTTCCGCAGCGAAATGGAAAGCCCCGAGGCGCCCGAAGTCATGGAAGACGTGGAACAGCGAATCGCCGAACTTTTTTACGAATACACCAAAGGAAAAAGCGAAGTAGTTACGCTGGACGTTGTGGAACGCGTGATCTCGCAACTGGGCTATCCCAATGAATCTGCTACCGGGGAGGAAGCCGGAGAAAGTGCCGGTAAGTCACGCCGGCGATCCGATCATACCAGGTACGAAAGGTATGACGGTACGGGCGAGAAACCCCGCAAACGTCTGTACCGTGATCCGGACGACACCATGGTAGGTGGTGTCTGCAGCGGTCTGGCGGCTTATTTCAACTGTGACCCGGTGTTAACCCGTGTGCTGGCCGTAGCGACCTTGTTCCTGGGAAGCGTAGGGTTCTGGGTATACATTATATTATGGATAGCCGTCCCCATGGCACGAACGGCTTCTGAAAAGTTGGAAATGAGAGGACTCCCTGTTACGGCAGAAAACCTACGCCGCTACAGCGGCCGTCGTTAGTCCTTGTGTATGAATTTAAAGATTGCTGTTATGACTGAAAATAATATTGAAAACATTAAGTCGCAGATGCGCCGGGGAGTGCTGGAATATTGCATTCTAAGCGTTTTGGATAAAAACGATGCGTACGCCTCTGAATTGATCAACAAACTGAAAGACGCCCGGATTATTGTAGTGGAAGGCACACTATACCCCCTGCTTACCCGCCAGAAAAACCAGGGACTTTTAGCATACCGCTGGGAAGAATCCACACAGGGTCCTCCCCGCAAGTATTATACTCTTACCGATAAAGGCCGTGAGGTATTGGAGGAAATGGACAAGGCCTGGAAAGAAATTGTGGAAACTCTTGACATCCTGAGAAAATGAAAAAAGTTATTAAAGTAAGCATTAACAAAATGCCCTTTACGCTGGCAGAGGATGCATACAACGTCCTGAAAGTATACCTGGATCATCTGCGTCGGTACTATTCCGGCAAAGAGGGAGGGGCGGAGATCGTTGACGGCATTGAGGAACGCATTGCCGAGTTATTGGGAGAACGTACCGAAATGGGGGCACGCGTTGTCTCCAAAGCCGATGTGGATGCGGTCCTTGAGATCATGGGCCCGCCGGAAGTTATTGAAGAAGAAGGCGGTGACCCTTCGGCCGGCACATTTGCAGGCAGCCTTCCTCCAAAACCTGCCAAACGATTGTACCGCGATGTGGACCACAAAGTCATTAGCGGTGTTTGTTCCGGACTTGCCGCTTATTTCAACATAGAAGTGGTTCTGATCAGGATTCTTTTTGCCGTTTTATTCTTCATCCCTTCGGGAATACATGTATTTTCGAATATTCATCATTGGGGACCGTTGTTTTTTAACTTCCCCTGGGTGTTTGTCGTTATATATGTAATACTCTGGATTGTGATTCCCCCTGCCCGTTCGGTAGAAGAAAAATACGCCATGCGGGGTGCACCGCTTTCTGCCCGGGGCGTACAGCATTCGGCTCCTGCCCCTGCCCCCCGTTACACGTATGAATCCCGCAGCGGTTACAACGACGGCAACCGGGGTTGGTATGTTCTGGGCCGGGTTTTTGCCGTGATTGTAGGTTTGTTTTTCCTGGTAAGCAGTACGGCCGTGCTGATAGGTCTGATTGTAGCCTTTACAGCTACGGGATTTTTTCTGAATGTGATCCCCACAGCCCTCCCCGACCTGGTTTCGCTTTCTGTGAACCCTGTCCTGTTTAAAGTATTCCTGACGCTGGCCATCCTTGTACCGGTTATTGGATTCATTCACCTGGGGTCGGTTATGGTGTTCAACATAAAAGGTCAAAGATGGATAGGCCCGACGCTGTTTTTCACCTGGCTGGTATCTGTTATCGGGTTAATAGTCCTGAGCTCTTTCAACTTTCATAATTTCAGGCACAATGCCGATTACCGGGAAACCGTTCCCCTGGAACTAACGTCAGACACATTGTACGTCGAATTTGAAGCGGACAATGATTTCCTTTTTGAACGCTACTGGCTGGAGGCCAACAATTCCCACTACAACCTGGGCTGGCTGGAAGGAAAACGGGAAGATCTGAACCTGGTGTTTTTCCCGCCCCTGACACTGGTAAGGCAGTCCAACGCGGAAACGCCCTCTCTTTTAATAAAATCCCATTCTTTCGGACGTTCCGAACACCGGGCCGAGTTGGAGGCAGAAGCCATGAAGCCGGAATTCCAATTGGTTGGCAACGTGTTAACGCTGAACGCCGTAGAAGTGAACAGGGAAGATCCCTGGAAGGGAAATACAGGGTCATTGCAGCTTTACCTTCCTTCCAACCAGGTAGTCATTGTCCGCAAACCCGTATATCACGAGTTTGGGGTTTCGCGTTCCAGGAAAGTGAATATTTTCAGTTCCGAATGACCTGCATTTTTTTGCCGACCTTGCGAAAAGCCTGAATGCAGTCATCCAGTTGACGGGGCTCGTGTGCCGCAGATATTTGAACGCGGATACGAGCCTCTCCTTTTGGTACCACCGGGAAGGAAAATCCGGTCACATAAATGCCTTCCACTTGCAATGCCGCGGCAAATTCCTGTGCCAGGCGGGCATCGTATAGCATTACGGCACATATGGCACTTTGCGTGGGTTTTATGTCAAACCCGGCTTCCTGCATTTTCTTGACAAAATAAGCCGTATTGGAATGCAGCTTATCCTGCAGGTCGTTATTCCTGTCCAACAAATTGAAAGCGGCTATGCCGGCTGCGGCCACCATGGGAGGTATGGAGTTGGAGAAAAGGTAAGGCCGAGAGCGTTGCCGGAGCAATTCTATGATCTCCCGCTTACCGGTTGTAAATCCGCCTATGGCTCCCCCGAAAGCTTTGCCCAGGGTACCTGTCAGCACTTCAACTTTACCAATAAGGTTGTACAATTCGGTGGTTCCGCGTCCCGTATGCCCTACTACGCCGGCCGAATGGGATTCATCCACTACGACCATAGCGTCGTATTTTTGGGCCAGTTCACAGATCTTGTCCACCGGGGCGACGTTCCCGTCCATTGAAAACACCCCGTCGGTGATGATCAGCCGGAACCTTTGTTGCTGCGCTTCTTTCAGACACGTTTCCAGTTCTTCCATATTGGCATTGGCATAACGATAACGTTTTGCCTTGCATAAACGAACACCGTCAATGATGGAAGCGTGGTTGAGGGAATCCGAAATGATGGCGTCTTCTTCTCCCAACAGGGGTTCAAACAAACCTCCGTTGGCATCGAAACAGGACGCGTAGAGAATGGTGTCTTCGGTTCCGAAAAAGCGGGAAATAGTGTTTTCCAATTCCTTGTGCAGATCCTGCGTGCCACATATAAAACGGACACTGGACATACCGTATCCGCGGTTCTTTAGTGCCTCCGCAGCAGCTTTGATCAACTGGGGATGATTGGACAGACCCAGGTAATTGTTCGCACAAAAATTGAGTACGTTGCTTTCTTTGACGGATATGGAAGATCCCTGGGGTGATGTAATGATCCTTTCTTCCTTATACAATCCGGCTTCACGGATCTCCGTCAATTCTTTCAGGAGATGTTTTTGAAAAGAAGAATACATATTATTTTATTCTGTGGGGAGCAGCGGCTGTGCATCTTCGCTTCCCGTGGGGAACTGGGGAAGTCCGGCCGGTTGCTGAGTTTCTTCCAGACGCTGTTCCAGGTCCGATTTTTTATTGCTCCTTCCGGTAGATATAAAAGTGGTTCCCAACAGACAGAGTACCAATATGGCAATGGCCAGTGTCCAGGTAGCTTTTTCCAGAAAATCGGCGGTCTGACGTACGCCAAAAGTGGTGTTACCTGTTGCAAAATTGGCTGCCAGCCCTCCTCCTTTGGAGTTCTGTACCAATACGACAAGAGTCAGCAGTATACTGGCGATAACTATTAGAATGGCAGTTGCTGTATACATATTTTAAGTGTTTGTTTTTTGCTTAATTTCTTGAACAAGGGACGCAAAGTAAGTGCTTTTTTCCGGATATAGCAAAATAAGTTTGCCGTAACAGGCAATAGCCAGTTTGTGGTAACCTTGTTCTGCATAGATCCTTGCAAGTGTTTCGGTTACGAATTCATCGTCATCCAGTACGGGAGAAGTATCCTGCAGGCAGGTGTCAATGTTCTCTCCGGAACGCTTAAGGACCTCGGTAAACCGCGGATTCTCACTAATGAACCGGTCTACGGGCGCGGTCACGTCCAGTTCCAGCGTAGCCAGGTCGGTTTTGCCAAAATAATCGGCTCCCGGATAAAAAGTACGTTCCTGCGATTGTTCCAGTATAAACTCGGGTTTCCTGCTTTTTGGATTGCTGTCCGGAACGGCCTCGGAGGAAGCTTCTTCTTTTTCGATCTCCAGGGTTTCATCCAGGACGAAAAAGTCTTCCTCGGCAATGACTTCCTTGTTCTTAAGACTTTCCTGGAATATGAAATAGGGCTTGCTCCTGGAGTAGACGTAAGCGGCGGTTTTTTCCGACTCGGACAGGCAGGCTTCTCCTCCCAATCCGCAAAGGGATTTGAACAACAGCATATGCCCCAGCGAAAACCAGGGATACCTTCTTACCATGTCCTGCAGGATATAGCCGTGTGAAGCCAGCTCCTGCGGGGTTGCTTTCAGATATTTTTCATAAAAGGTTGTCTTGTCTGTCATTTGTCTTTATTTACCAATTGGCTACGGTTGCATTAAAAATGTCTTCCACGATCTTTTCTATTATGGTATCCACAAGAGCTCCTTCTGCCGCATCGAATGCAATGGTTGAATCAAAATCTTCGTATCCGGAAAAGCTTTTGTCAAAATTTTCATTCGGATCGAGTTTGTTCTCAAAGACGATCCTGACTGTGACCGTTAGGCGGGTCATGGAGGCGACTTCATCTGAAGTCACCGCCATAGGGGCTATAGTATAGCCTGTGATCTCTCCGGAAACAGCGTAGTCTCCGTCGCTTGTCATTACCGACAGCGGAGTAAGTTTGGTGTATTTATCCATCAGGGCTTCGGTCAGCAGGTTGCTTAAAGCCGGGTTGATACGCTCTGCCCTGTTTTCAATATAAGATACGCTGATGGTTTGTGCATCGGGATGAATTGAGGTCCCTGAAAAAGAGTACCACCAGCATTGTGTCAGCAGCAGGGAAAAGGCCAATAAGGCTGTATGTCTTCCAAAAATGAGGATCTTCTTCATTTATTCTATTCCGTATTCTTTAATCTTACGGTATAAGGTCCGTTCTGCAATTCCCAGTTCTTTGGCTGTAGATTTGCGGTGCCCTTTGTTTTTTCGCAGAACCTTGACTATCAATTCTTTTTCAAGAGAATCCAGGGAGAGGTCCGGGCTTTCCTCAACTACTTCCAGGGGAAGGATTTCCCCTTCGGTGACTTCTTCTTCCTCTTCTTCTTCCAGTGGTTTGTGTACTGTATGCGGCAGCATTTTTCCCTGTCCCGGGACCGGGAGCGGCCCGTTTTCTTCCAGGGTGGCCAGTTTTTGTTTCATTTCATCCATCTCTGCCCGTAACTGGAATAAGATCTTGTATAATATATCCCTCTCGGAAAGGAAGTCATCGGAGCCGGTTTTTTCCGAATTGTATACCACAGGCAGATGCAGCGGGCTGTCCTGCGGAAGGTAATGTTGCAACGACTCGGCACTAACCAGGCGTTTCTGTTCCAGTACGCTCAATTGCTCGGCCACGTTTTTCAATTGACGGACGTTGCCGGGCCAGCGGTAATGCTCCAGCAGGTTCCTGGCTTCATCTGTCAGGCGTATGACGGGCATTTTGTATTTCTCGGCAAAATCGGCGGCGAATTTGCGGAACAGCAGGTGAATGTCCCCGGGACGTTCCCTCAGGGCGGGCACCATAATGGGCACGGTGTTCAGGCGGTAATACAGATCTTCCCTGAATTTGCCGGCTTTGATCGCGTGGGGCAGGTTGATGTTCGTGGCAGCGATCACGCGCACATCGGTTTTCTGGACCTGGGACGATCCCACCCTTATGAACTCCCCGGTCTCCAGGGCACGCAACAGACGCACCTGGGTGGAGAGGGGCAACTCGGCAACCTCGTCAAGAAAAAGCGTGCCTCCGTCAGCGACCTCGAAGTACCCCATACGGTCTTCATGGGCTCCGGTAAAGGATCCTTTGCGATGTCCGAACAATTCGGAATCAATGGTCCCTTCCGGAATGGCTCCGCAGTTTACGGCAAAATAGTTGCCGTGTTTGCGGGCACTGTTAACATGTATGATCTTGGGTATAAATTCCTTTCCCACTCCGGTCTCTCCGGTAACCAGAACAGACAGGTCCGTGGCGGCTACCTGGGCGGCTATATCAAGCGCCCGGTCGAGCAAAGGGCTTGTCCCTATTATTTCAAAACGCTGTTTAATTGCTGTAACATCCATCTTTGCAAAGATATAAATTTTGTACTATATTTGTAAGCTAATCCATATACTGGAAAGAGATATTGTACGTATAATACCAATAATAAAATTCTAATTATGAAAAAATCTTTATTGCGCTTTCTGGGCATTGCCGCTTTTGGTGTAATGCTTATGGCTTGTAACAACCCCAAGGACATGGTTAAATACGCCGATGACGTAGAAAAATCATGTACTCCCGAAGTTCTTGAGGTGATAGCCGATAAAATCGATGTCAGTTACACATTGAAGTTCCCCGAAGGATATTTCCATCCTAAAGCCATGCTGGAAGTTACTCCCGTATTGGTTTATGAAGGGGGAGAAGCAGCTGCTCCCGCACTCAGGCTCCAGGGAGAGAAAGTTCTGGACAATTACAACGTGATCCCCGTCGCGGGAGACGAAATCCAGCACAAGATCCAGTTTGATTATGTTAAGGGAATGGAGAAGTCATACCTGGAACTCAGAGGTGCCGTACTTTATAATGATAATGTCTGGGAATTGCCCGTAGCTTACAAAATTGCCGACGGAGCCAACATTACTTACAAATGGGTAGAACTCCACGGAGAACCTGTTTTGATGCCTGACAATTATCAGAAGATAATCAAAGAGGCTGAAGAAGCCAACATTATGTATGCCAAGAATTCAGCACAAGTTCGTGCCCGTGAGCTTACCAAATCAGAGATCAAGGAATTCCAGGAGTTTCTGAAAAACCTTCCGGCCGATGAAAGAAGGAGCATTAAAGGTACCGATATCATTGCTTACGCTTCTCCCGAAGGACCGATAGATTTCAACGAAAAGCTTTCCGAAAACCGTATGAAAAGTGCCGAGAAGGCCTTTGGCAAGATTACCAGCAAGTTGCCTACCGAAGGTCCGCTGAATTTGAAGACCAAAGGGGAAGACTGGGAAGGATTCCAGGAATTGGTCAGCAAGACCGATCTGGGTGACAAAGAACTGATCCTGCGTGTTCTGTCCATGTATTCAGACCCCGTGATCCGCGAACGTGAGATACGTAACATGTCTGCCGTTTACAAAACACTGGAAGAAAAAGTATTGCCCGAGTTGCGTCGTGCCCGTCTGGTTGCCAATGTAGAATTCATCAACTATTCTGATGAAGAGTTGAAGGAAATGACTGCCAACAATATGGACGCCATGAACGAAGAGGCATTGTTGTATGCCGCTACCCTTACCAACGACAACGATACAAAGATCGCATTGTATAAAAAAGCAGTAGATAAATGCAATTCTGCAAGAGGCCGCAACAACCTGGCCGTTGCTTATCTTAATGCGAACAAGGTGAATGAAGCCGCTTCTGCATTGGCCAAATGTGATGCTTCCAATCCCGTCGTAGCCAACAACCTGGGAGTTATTGAAATGCGCAAAGGCAACTTTGACAAAGCTTATGATCTATTTGCAAAATCAGGTTGTAAAACAGCCAAATGCAACCAGGGCGCCATTGATATCCTGAATGGGAAATACAAAGAAGCCCTTGCCAAGCTGGATGGCCAAAAACACATGAACGCCGCCCTGGCCCAGTTGCTCAACGGCAATCTGAACAAAGCCGAAGAAGCATTGTCCGAATGCACCTGCATGAAGACCAAATATGTCAAAGCAGTCATAGCAGCCCGCAAGGGACAGGCTTCCAAGGTTTCCGAGCTCATGGAAGAAATCAACAAAGTTCCCGCTTTCGCTGAAAAAGCTGCCAAAGACATAGAATTTGCTAAATACCGTTAAACCAACTTAACCTCTCACCTTACAGAGAATCACACACATTGCAGAGAATTTCTTGCCTTGAAGAGAATCTCACATTACAGAGAATCTCTTGCCTTGAAGAGAATCTCACATTACAGAGAATCTCACACATTGCAGAGAATTTCTCAGCTAACAGAGAAGAGGGTGGCCTTTCGGGACATCCTCTTTTTACTTTCGGGACATCCTCTTTTTACTTTCGGGACATCCCCTTTTTACTTTCGGGACAAGCTCACTTCTTTACACTTCCTCTTTCGGCTCTAAACTTACGACTCTATTCTTCACGCTCTATACTTTCTTTTCTCCTATTCCGAATCTAATGTCCCGTTTCTACAGCAAACGCAGACCGGCACTTGCACCGCGAAGCGCACATCTTCCGGATCTACTCTTTCGGTTCTACTCTTTTTGCTCTCCTCTCCCGGATCTGCTCTTTCGGCTCTACTCTTCCATTTCTGTCCTTATCTCCCGGATCTACTGTCCAGGTTCTACTCTTCCTTTTCTGGCCTCATCTCCCGGATCTACTGTCCAGGTTCTACTCTTTCGACTCTACTCTTTTTGCTCTCCTCTTCCGGATCTGCTCTTTCGGCTCTACTCCTCCCATCTCTCCTGTCAACCTGTGACAGAGATAAGGCTTGGCAAGCAAACAAAATTCGGATATAACACTCTAAAGTCAATTATAATCAGGGATAACAACCTACCGTCAACAAAAATCAGTTATAATTTATTAATCGAGTCAACTCTACTCAGAAATCAGACGCCCAGGTTGACAACCATAATCAGGAAACTACAAGTTGCGGAAATTCAGAAGTCTGTCCACAAAAACAGCCCTTTATGTGGATGAATTGCCGAAAATCAGAAGTCTGTCCACAAA